>Ga0247722_10000275_pt1 | contig 33533 bp, 34 predicted proteins | sample MSEWelMarce3H_FC_FD_189094 | JGI IMG/M metagenome (GOLD analysis project Ga0247722, IMG submission 189094) | Subsurface sediment microbial communities from gas well in West Virginia, United States - MSEEL Well Study Marcellus 3H_FC | ecosystem: Environmental > Terrestrial > Deep subsurface >... | reverse complement strand
TCTATTTTTATTTTATTTTTATTTTTATATTTTTGATGTTACGTCACAGAATGCTTCATTGTTGAAAAAATTGAAATGTTAATTTACAGAATAAACAAATTAGCAGACGACAAACAAAGACACAACGATTCAAATGACCGATACATATACTACGACAGGAACTGCCTTCGACTCCAAAACACCCCACCCCCATCACCCCCATCACTGCAGGTACAAACTACTGGATTTTGCAGCACTTCCACAAAAATACAATTGCGTTTGCAAAAAACGCGATTCCCACTGTGGATTTCGTTGCTTTTGTGGTGGAATTCAACCACAAACACAAGAACAATTGAACGCCGCCGCTTCATCAAAAGAAACGACGAAAGATCAAACAAGAACAAAAGGAATTCAAACAAAACCACAAATGAAAAAGAAATTTTGCACCTTCTGCTACAATCGACGCAGACCTGCGAGTGAATACAAGTCTCATTTCATCAAAAGTGGACCAGAATTTGGTGCGAAAGTTGTATGTCCACTTCTACTTTCGCAACAATGCGCTCGTTGTGGCGAAATCGGACACACACCAAAGATGTGCAAAAGTGAAGAATACTTGCGTGGTCACGACCATTTTCGTGAAGACCCAAAATACTTTGATTTCAACATTTCGTGTTTGTCTACACCAATGTATTGGGTCCGTCCAATTCCTCCAGCTCTTCAAGAAATACACAGACAGTACGAAGACGAGTTCGTGAAAACGTCTCGTGTTTGGATTATGATGTCTGGTGACCATACACAATACACTGACGACTTCTACATTTGTGAGGGAGGTCCAAATTGGGTCCCATACAGCGAGAAACCCAAAACCGAATACGAAATAATGGTCTGCAACAAATACCGCTGGATGCGTCATCATTTCTCAACTTTGACCGGGAAGTAGCAGCAGCAGCAGCAGCGCATTTGAGATTTGGTTCACCCACCAAAACAAGAAGTCGCGCCAATCCATCATCTAGATTCTCCATTCCCAAGTGATCCCAGTAAAATACTCAGTACCTAAACCTTAAACCAAATTACCAATTAATTACTATGTGTTACTGCATTTATCTTCATATCACCAAGCCTGTGCGATTATCTCAATAAACTAACTTTTTTTTCACACATCTGCATCTTTATAAAATAGGCACTGTTAATGATAAAACGTCATTTTTTGTAGATTCATTCTTGGCGCATTCGATACAGAACGACTACTTGATACAGTATTGCTAATCGTATTTGAAGGTGGTACTAACAAGGACATATCAATCGCTCGTTTTGACGCCGATGTAACATTCGAGAACACAGGCGACATCGGAGAAATTAATTTACCGGTCATTATTTGCGGGATTTGCGAGTATTTATTAACACGCATAAAATGGCGAAGATCGCGAAGTAAACTACTCCACGAATATGAGCGTATATCATTGGTGCGAAGAGTGGACATTAACGCGTATGTGAGAGCGCCGGCAAATTGGTTATTAATATACGCGTCTGCAGATGTTTGTTCATCGCGAGAGCCGCTAATCATATAGATATCGCCAAGAGACTCTGTATATTTTGATTGAACAAACGCTTTTTGTTGAGTTATCCAACGCGTTGTCGGGCGAATCGCGATAAGCCTGCTGAAATCTTCATATTTATAGCGAAGATCACAACCGGTTCCATTGTGGCAACAGTCGAGAATTGCGTATAATTTCACACCCTTAGGAATTTTGTTAATAAGGCACACGCGAAGCTCGTCGTCGGTGATGATCCCCGCAGTATCATAGTCAATCGGGCACAAACAAGAGTCATATCCAGTGTTTTCATCGCCATTTGTGTCGCGTACAAGACTACCGTGTCCCGAAAAATGAAATACAACTTCATCGCCTGAAATTAAACCGGACACTAATCTGGATATACCGGCGAGTATATTTTCACGGGTTGGGCGTATTGATTGAGGCGGTGCAGTAGAGCCGCGATTTCCGTCAGTAAGTATTGATATTGCATCAGATGAATATCCTAAATTAGAACGCAAATACTGCGAAACGTTTACTATGTCGTTATAACATCCGTTCAATTCGCTAGATGTATCGCGGTAATTTATACCGACAAGTAATGCAGATCGACGAGGTGGTCGGAGAGCAGAAGACATAATTATGGATATGGATATGGATATGGATATTGTCTATAATTACTTATTATATTTTATAATAATTATGAATGCAATGAATGCGATGAATGCGATGAATGCGATGAATTCAAACGAACTATGAATGTTTTGAAACAAACAATCGATTCATCGCACATACTTCTGGTTTGTCCTCGCTTTTCATCGAGGTGAATATATTTTTAATGATGGAATCGTGCCTTGCGCGTATAGTATAATCTTGCTGTATTGAACCACGTCCGATACGACCCATTGATTGAATTGCCTTTTCTTGAGACATTGTTTCTAAATCTTTACCGAGATATCCGTGGCTAAATTGATAATTTGTGCCGTAAATATAATCAGTCGCGGTGATAATAAGGTATAATTTTTGGTGCTTTGCGAGAGTTTTCATAATATCGGTATATTTCTGGTTGGTAGTGTTGGTAATTGCACCGATACCCATTAATAACAGAAGTTTCCAATGCGTTTCTACATTTAAAAGCATTATTTTTTCTACAAATTCATCTTCTACGAATGATGTGAATTCATTGGAAATAACTGTTTTAGATGTCCAACGTTTTAGATGCTCTAACCGATTCGGCACAAATAGTTCATTTAACGCAGTATATTTTACTGATTTTTTTAGTTCTTCGATTTTAATGTGCATTCTATCCGTTTCTGGATTGATGCGCGTTTCCGATGTATACTTGCGTGTTTTTTTACTATCGTCGCCACCAGCGCTTGAACCAGAGTTTGATGATGACGAATCTTTGCTATCCCCTTCTAAATCCTTTATTGTTTTCTCCAATTTTTCGATTTCTTCGAGCACGTGAGTATTAAAGTCGATTGTAGACATAATGTCTTCCATAACAACAGTCGGTATTTTAGCAATTTGTAACATATATGCTGCGACTTTGTCTACATTTTCTGTAAGATATATCGTAGGACCGTCAGTTAATGTATGTGCATCACTTGTGGATAGATTAACTACTGAATTATAGAGTGGTTTTCTAACCCCTACGAGAACGTCATAAATCCGTTTCCAATATTTGGGGCGGATATTTTCAAGAAGAGTCAAATAGTACTCCTTGATGCTAGTCATTGTGATATCTGAAATAGAACCAAACATATTATCGGGTAAATAACGACTAGAGTTAATGACTAATCCTTTATTGTCTTCCGTGTCTGGATCTTCATCTTTAACAGCTGATTTTTGTGTTTTTGTGGTTCCGGAAGCAGAATCATCGTCGTCGCTTTCGTCGCTTTCGTCGCTTTCGTCGCTTTCGTCTTCTATTTTCTTTGTGACTAATCCGATAAACCGAATAATCTCGCGCAAGTCAAAATATCGCATTATCGTCTTGTATGTTTTACAATGCTCTACGCATTCAAGAACCTTTGAATAGTCATCGCCAAACATATAATGCGGTAATTCTACAAATCCGGATTGATTAATAATCGGTATTGACTTTTTAAAATCGTGACTTACGATACTGTAGATACCAGGTGGCTCATCATTAGATTGAAATTTTAGTTTGAAATCTTGAATAACATCCATTATTTCGTCCTTACTCGGAAGAGTTGCAGATGATAAAATAACATTTGGTATTTGATTTTCTGCCCAGTTTCGGTGAATAATCGGGTGAAGCATATGATCTTTGTAGTCAAGAGATATAGTCGGTTCATCCCAATACATAATAAGTTTGTCTAGGGGATGAAACGCCATCATATATCTCATCGCAAGTAAATATGATCGTATATCGCAAATCATAATATCTACATTGTCTCCGATACTATTGTCTACCTTACGAATTCTACCGCTTCGTTTATCGCGTATCGCTTCCTTTGCCGCAAAATAATGTAAACGAATATCATCGATATTGCTACAACCAAACGCGAATGCGATCCGTTTTTTCACAGAAATAGCGGCTTTCGCTAGTGCGAGACCAACGTGTCTAGCTGCGCATACGAAAATAACCTTGTATCCTTCTGATAATCCGATCGGTGATAATGTCTTTCCTGTACCAGTAGGTGCGATATACAGTATTAATTTTGCGGAATTCTTTTTTATTATGGTGAATAGTTCTTTTTGATGGTCATATAATTCAAAATCTGCATACTTGAATACAGATTCATTTCGTTCAATATATTTGTATGCGTTACGGATAAATGCGATGATATTCACTTTGTTATTATAATGTTTTATGATATATTGTGCGAATTCTAGTATATACATATTTACGTCTTTCACCGTTTTTTCCAACATTAGAATTAATGTATAATAATGTTTCATCCATTCATTTGATACTGGCTCTTGTGTTAACGCCTGCGTCTGATTTTTAACCGACGATCTACTAGATGAAACAAGATTTTCGATAGTATCTAATATTAGATGATCGAACGTATTCAGTGAATGTCCAGAACTATTGTTATCTGATGAAGAAGATACTGAATGAGTAGAAATTCCAATGGGATTATTGCTTGGGTCTTTTACGCCGCCGCCGAACATACTATTCATATTTTGAATTCGCATTAAATCCACTTTTTTCATCTGTTTTTTTGACTTCGTATCCGGAATATAATGAATGGTTGGATCTTCTGCAACAATTTTTTCTACACGTTTTTTAAAATATTCCATATACAAATAATCCGACATCTCTGGTGTAGGCGTAACCTTTAGACGCGATGCTAGAGACAAATGTATATTGAATTTATTATTCACATCGTGAAATCCTTTACTTATTAAGTTCAAAATTCTCATTTCAGATTCCGGTTCGGAAATCTCAACACTATTCCATTCATCTCCGGTAAGTTTCGTTTGATGTAGGTGCGAATCTTCTAGCAAATATGTGATGCTGGGTCCGCTAGAGTTACTAATAGCCATTTAATTGAATTTCGGTAATATAAAGTAATAATACGATAATATGTTAAATAATATATATCGTAGTATTTTTAATTCAATTTTAGGTAATTATAGTATTACAATTGTGATTAAGCGTTTCATAATTAGGTCATTTGTAAAATCGAATTAAATATAGTAGTATAGTAAGAATATTAACCACCGGTCATTGTCTTACGAACTTCTACGAATTGACTATTATTATGAAAGACAAGACAATTATTGTGAGTGTTGATGGAAATATTGGTTCTGGTAAATCGACGACTGACGACAAATATAAAGAATATGTGAAAGAATGTTATGCATCATCGTTGCGTGATAGCGTTTCCTCTATTTTTCCGTCGATTGAAAGTATTGATGAGATATGCTTTTTGGATGAACCTGTTCAACAATGGTCAACCATACGCGATAAAGATGGTGTAGATATTTTAACGAATTTATACAAAGATACTAGAGCTAATGCATTTAAATTTCAGATGATGGCGTATATATCGAGACTTTCGTTGCTGCGAAATGCGATTAAAGACCCAAAAATTAAGCTTATTATTACGGAGAGAAGTGTTGAAACTGACCGTAATGTTTTCGCCAAAATGCTTTATGATGCGGGAGATATCGCAGAGGACGAATTTACGATTTACACACTTTGGTTCGATGAATTTATTAGCGATGTGCGTTTATCAGGTATTATATACGTAAATGCATCACCTGATGTATGTATTCAACGGATTAAACAACGATCGCGTCCGGGAGAAACAATCCACGCTGACTATATTCATCGTTGCCACGATTATCACGAAAAATGGATCACTCAAAAAACGTGTCCTATTCTCACACTTCCTGCGAATGAAGACGTTATTGGAACGCCGCAATTATTAAATGATCGAATTGAACGCATTACTCAGTTTATTAACAAACTGTTTGTATAACTACAATATTACGACTAGTAATGATTGTATTTATACTATTGTTTTTTTATATCTTCTTGTTATTTTATTTCTTCTCTTTCCGCCACTTTCTGTTTTTATTTCACGCATTTTTCTTTTCGGTCGGTGTGATATATAATATAAAAATATAAAATTATAAAAATGTAAAATGTCGAGTGAAACGGATTGTACATTTGTATCGAGTAGAGGTATTTTAAAATCGTGCAAAATTCGCCCAAATCCACCTATATCAAGTTGCGCTACTAATATACAATATTTAAAGGATTTCATAGCGAATCAGGCGAGATATGAAATACGATCGAGAGAAATAACTAATCGAGGAGATAATAACATTGTGAATAACACGGATAAAATAATACCTATCTCTATTTATGTTTGCTGTGATGCATTGAACACATTTGTTCGCGATTTTGTACCATTTATACGTATTCCATATTACGTAGTTTGTGGAGATGGAGATTTGACTGTATATAAAGAAACGTTCAAATCACCGAATGCATTCTTGATGTTTATTTTGTCGCCATTTCTTCGCGGTTTTTTTAGTCAGAATATGGATATTCAAGAATGTCGTATGTATTTGATAGATAATATCACAAAATTATGGTTAGCAAAAGCGCCAATAATACGCGATGAAAAACAAGTCAAAATACCAACAACATTACAGGAAGCAATTTATTTTTATAATAGTAAATTGAATCAAATTCCGATTGGATTAGATTATCATACAATATCTTCTAATCCGAATCATCATTGGAGAACAACCCGTGAAGTTGTGAACGGGGAAGTAGTATATGTGACTGAAGGAAATTCGCCAAAAGATCAAGAAACGATTTTAATGGGTATACGAAAAACAATGACTCCATTTTATAATCGAGTTCGCAAGATATATTCAAACGTGTTGTTATGTCCGGATAGATTTAACGACCGGGTTTCGGCAGTATCTACTATACCTAAAGAAATTCTACATCAACAAACTCATTTTTTACCAAGAACAACTACGTGGAAAAATATGACTAATTTTGCGTTTGTTCTTTCACCATTTGGTAATGGAAAGGATAGTCATCGAACATGGGAGGCTCTTCTATGTGGTTGTATTCCGATAGTAAGAACCTCTGTATTTAGTGAATTATTTTATGGGCTGCCGGTGTTAATTGTGAATGATTGGATAGATATAACACCCGAATTATTAGATAATACAATAGAACAATTCAAAGAACGACACGAAAAACGCCAATTTCAATACGAGCGTTTGGAATTGGCGTATTATACTAAGAATTTTACTTGAAAAGCCATTTGATTCCTGAGAATATGGATGATGACGATTTTGTTTTTTTTCTTTGTTGATTCTCATAATCGTTTGTGTCGTTTTCACTATCGTTCCCACTGTTATCATCGCTCCCGTCGCTGTTGCTCCCGTGATTGCTCCAGAAAATACCGCGGCTTTTCTTACCCGACCCGCGTGATTGTGATTGTGCGTAAGGTGGTATATTTATTGCGATATCGGGTGCATACTGATTTGTTTGAATATTCTCATTACCGTTACCGTTACCAATATACCCAGAGATATCTGCATCACAATTATTTCCTTGCGACATTAAACGCAATAACACAGATTTCGGTCTATATTTTAAAATATCAATCTCGTATTTGGTTATTTTAAATAGTTCTTTACCGTATATTTCGTGTAAAAGAAGCCATTCAAATAGACCGCCAGTGTAAATATATACATTTATAAATCCCAACTTGGTCAATTGTTCATATTTATTTAAAATAGTAATATCATTTGAATTTTTACCGTATACAATTATCATAATATTCGGATTGTTTACGATACATTCATTTATTATGCGTTCTTCTTGTCTATAATCAACAGTGGTTTGGATTAAACAGTGCTGCAAATTTTCAGGTAATGTATTAATGAGTAATGCAGAATATGTATTATTTCTGTTTCGGTATACAATCATTTGTATATCTTCATAACTTACTTTTGGGACAAGAGATACTTGATTCCCCATACTTTATGATATTTTATTATGTATTGTATTTGATGTAATTACAATAAATAAATTCTTTTTATTCTTTAATTGAACGATAAAACAATTTTTACGTCTTCTTTTTTTATACTTTTTGTAGCCGATATTGAAAGTTCTTCGCGTTTCTTGCGTTGTTTGATTTTTTTCAGTGTCTCTTTTGTGAACTGTGTATTATCTGTAGTATTATGAATCGAATCACTAATAACTTCATCGGAATATATTTCTGAAGTATGATTACTTGATTGCGTAATTGTGTGTAACTCACAACCATCTATCGTTGCAGAAGACGTATGATGAGACTTCGCTGCCCTTCTAGATGTGTTATTTCGAATATTCATATCGGTCTCAATCGCACTATAATTCTCTTTAATATAACGTATTACTTCATTCTCAATCGTCCACTTAAAAAAGTTTAATTGACCCAATGTTGTTTGAATGTAAGTTCCATTTTTATACGGGACATTAATTCGCTCCCATCTACAGAAAGGATCAAAACGTTTCTTTGAATAAGCTCGCAGTTTCAATTTGTAATCAACATATACTTTAAACCGCTTTGGTGTAGATGTGTTTTGTATATCATACACGGTATAATGTTTCTTCGCGTAATTTGTAGCAAACCAGTCCAAAATTCGTAAAGAAATACTGGTTTCGCCATTAATTACCGATAGCATCTGCTCCATGTGGTCATTTTCATTATAAAATTTGAGAACTTTATGTAAAAGTAGGTCATTTTGCGTATTATATATAGATGACGAATGTGCAGTGGCTATATTACTTGGTTCAATTGGAATACAGTTATCATTAAAAGGTTTAATACATGATAGCATTTCTGTTATATAAAATCATATGTATACATAATATTTAGTATTTAAACTCTTTACGGATGTAAAAGATAATACTAGTTAAAACCAAATGCGTATTATAATATAGTCTGAACAATTGTTTGTTATTGAACAATGTCGAGTATTGGTGATAATATGAATGCGGTTGCGGATGTTTCTGCGGATGTTTCTGCGGATGTTTCTGCGACAGTTACCGTAATTATGAGTGAAATATTGGAACGAGCAGATTCTATTAGTACAAATAGCGCAACGTCGTCTTCGTCATCGGATTCAGTTTCTGAAACGACAAAGGATTCGGTAACGGGATCAAGCGTGGGAACAGATTCGTCAGAAATTAGTGATGCTTCATCGGTTGATATTAACGAGTGCGATTGTTTATCAGGTTCGCAAACGAAAGATCTAACATTTAAGCCATATAATATGAAGGACGGTAAATATACATATACATTCTACAGTAAACATTCGATCGATAAGGTTATGGCGTATATGTACAATACAATTGATAAGGTAACAGCGATTAATCGTGATAATACAATTCCGTTTACTGTGTACAGAACAAGTCAGAAATACGACCCAAAGGATTATGGGTATTCACAAATGGGATTTGGATTTTATAAGTATGATTTTAAAGGGCATATTTTTGATATTGAATATAGTCAAGAAAGTAAAGTGGTTGGAACGCAAGATAACGCTGAGAAGTATTTTTCTTTAATAATAACAACATCGTCTTGTGATATGTTTGATAAATTCTATAAATGTGCAGTAAATTTTAATGAGGACATGGAGATCGACGAGACACAACTGCATATCTATATTATGAATAAATATGGAGATTGGATTCGTTATAATAAGATACCTAGTCGCACTTTAAAAACTGTATATTTTGATGAAAAAATAAAGTATAAAGTCCGCGATGATCTCAAGGATTTTCTCATAAAGGAAAAGGAATATCAGGAATTTGGTATTCCATTTAAAAAGAATTATTTGATTACGGGTATTCCTGGAAGTGGAAAGACGAGTTTGATTAAAGCGTTATGTAAGGAGATTGGATACAATCTTTGCATTTTTTCTATTAACCACGATGTGGATAATACTAGTGCGATTATTGCGTTTCGTGATATGCCGCCGAAATCCATCCTTTTGATCGAAGACATTGATTGTTTATTCGAGAAGAGGGCTGGTACTGAAGAAAACAAGCATTTCACATTTAGTAATCTTATCAATCTACTAGATGGTGTTCTTTCAAAACAGGGGTTAATCACGTTTATCACAACGAACCATCCTGAAAGTATGGATCACGCGTTATTGAGACAGGGTAGAGTCGATCTGATTATTCATATGAATTATCCGAGAAGGGTAGATATCAAGAATCTGTTTCGAGATATAATGAAAAAGTCGTATACAACGTTGGATGAGATTGATATTGAATTTGACGCGTTTTATGCGTTTATTCAAAAGAAGAAGATCACAATGGCTGCGATTGTCGGCTTTTTGTTTAGATTTCGAAAAGACTGGAAAGACAATATTGACGATTTGTTGGACGGAGATAGATTTATTAAGGAAGTAACAAAGAATATTGAGGAGAGTAAATTATACTCATAGTATACGTAGTATACGTAGGTAGGATGCAATAGTTCTCCTATGAAGTCGGTAGTTATAAATAATATTTATATTTATTATATAATTATGAATATTATAGTGGCGGATAGTATACATTATTTGCATATCATATTGGTTTTTTATGTTGTGAGTGGTTGGCTAATTACTCCGATAGAGAAGATTCATTATTATATATTATTGGTGATTTTCATTCTTTTGGATTGGAATGATTTTGATGGCGAGTGTATTTTAACAAAATTAGAGCATTATGCGAGAGATAATAATGGTGATCGTAGACAAGAATTGCGTATAGACAACCAATATGGCGGGGGCGATTCAAAACTAACTATAAATACAGAAACGGGTCAACCAGAATTTTTCCGACCATTATTAAATCGGTTATTCCGGATAAATATGACGTCAGAAGAGGCATCGCGCCTGAATTACTTTGTATTTGTTTCTGGAATATTATTGGCTTTTGTTCGAATGTTACATCATTATAAAATACTGAGAATTCCTGTAGTATCTTTCTAATATTATCACCTATTATGACCGTATTATTTATTCCAATTTCTTTTGAAATGTGAATTGTTTACCCATCCGAAATCTCTCGGAATCCATATTCCCACGTTTCAAATTACAATCTAAACACGCAATAACTACGTTTGTATGATTGTGACCGTAGTTATTATCTATACGATCTAGTGTCCACTGTTTACGACACATTACCTCTTTATACGTAAGTATGCAGTTCTCTCGACAATAATAACACAAAAGTTCGGATTCTTGTAGAAGTTCAATGATTTGCTCGAGAGATATAGAGTAACGTTCATCATATATAGAATGCGATTTATCTTGGTAAATATAAGCTTTTCGTTTATTCTCAATCTCTCGAACAATATGTTGTAAAGCTACAAAATCCACCGAAGAAACTGAAGAATCAAAGATAGTATCATTCGTCTTATGCGCTCTTTTTTTTATGGGAATATTTTCAGGCGTATATTCTTTTAAAAGAGATAACCCGAGAGATTGATCTGAATAATATATATCGTGAAGATGCTTACTTTTTATGGTTTTTTTTTCGATTGTCGCATTTGGTTCGTTTTTTTGTTTCATTTTGTCTTGATTTCGCTTCCCTTGTATATCGATTATTTTGTTCATTGTTATATAGTATGATAATGCGATAAAAAATATCACAAAACGACGATCATCGAGTGGGATGATTGTCCGCTTCTTTATGAAATGATCTTGAATTTTATCTGCTGTCTATGTTTTGAACAATGCGCTAATCCTTTCGCATACCACGCAGGCATTCCGCGCATTTTTCCCCATTTCGCGATGCGGCGTTTTTGTTCAGATAGGTAGTATTTTCGGTATGATGCTACTGCATCAAATGAATTTTCGCCATTACTTGTGCCTGTAGGTAGAAGCGGTCGTTTTCTTGATGATGAATAAGCGGAGTCGTTTGATCCGATTCGAACCTTGCACTCATCCGGCATTGCGAGTGCGAATGGCGTGATTATGCCCATTTGTTGTATTTTTTCAAATCTTGCGGAATCAGGTATGTTGTTTCTAAGATATTGTGCGACAATGTATGACTTGTGCTGTTTTGATAGCGCGTGACCGTACCTGTATTTCCATTCTGTATGCATCGCATCAATCAAATCCAGTGTCCAAACAAAGTTGGCGTGGGATGCGCGACACCAGATTGTTACCGGATGATTCTTGTGCGCGATTTTATACACACAAGGATCGATGGTTTCTAGTTCTGATAAGGTAGACAACAATCGTTTTGTTGTACAGAGCATCTGAACTGCCTCTAAAATTATCTTGGCTATATGTTTGTCCATCATATATTTCGCAGTAAATTCTGGGTTCAATGAGAGAATAAATAGGTTCATTTGGTTTCTAGCGTATGTCGTGACGTACGTATAATACATATTAATCATTAGAATTCAATTTTATTCATTTCTGCTAAACAATGTGAAATGAGCGAAAACAATATAAATAAAATATATCGGTATATACTATAAAATGTCTTTGAACTCTCTTTCTATTGCTCACACTGCGAATGCCCTTCCAAAGGCAAGTGTTTCCGGTTCTGTTACCGGAACTGTGAATTTTTCATTTGGTGGACGTCCATCCGCGAAGTCTCTTCCGAATACGTACGTCTCAAACGGATATACGATGAACTCGAGTGGATATTTAGCAAACCCTACTCGCGCTGCTCAACACGCAGCAAATAATGCAGGTGCTCTTACTCGTTATGAGGCTTCTCGAATGGGTTTACCGCTTGGTGGTCGTCGTTAATACCGTGCCGTGCCGTGCCGTGCCGATGATAATACACTTAGATGACTATTATCACACTATTATTGATTATATTATGACTGAATTATAATCAATACTCATTTACGATATAAAAATAAAATGTTGTAGTATAACATAAAATGACTTTGAATTCTTCTACCAACATTTCTGTATCTGGAAAGGATATATTCGCGTGTAGTTTACCTTCTGCAAAGCTATCTTTTAATATAAATGCATTTAATGGTAACACTACAAATTTCAATAAATGTGTGAAACCAAGTTCGAAATCGATGGCTAGCTTCAACTCATCATCGTTGAATACACAACCATTATCACCAACACAACCAGCACATCTAAATGATTCATTCGTAGGAACATCTACATTTCGACCCAAACCGGGAATGATGATGCCGATGTGAGCGAATATGCCGATGTGAGCGAATATGCCGATATGACTATGATTGGAATAGCATACCTAAATCCATAATATACAAAAAACGACTTTAAGTCATCTTTGTATATTATATATATATCCTCGAAGTATCATCATAACACTATGCCTAGAAAATCAAATAACGTATCAAGTGAAATTCAATCTGCATCGGTTGTTGTACCGAATACAATAATAATGCCTGAAGCCGTGAACAATAAACAGACACAACAAGAAGACCAAGCACTTAAGAACATTAATTACAAGAATATGCTTCTTACTGGAAATTATGGGATGTTGAAACCGGATGTTGTTACTCATCCGAACATTGACGCGATACTTGAAAACGAAAAAAACACGAATAAAAGTGACCCGTGGAATAAACTGGATAAATCTGCAAAGGTAATTAAGCTTAAAGATTTCGCGAATAGACACGGAAAAGAACAAGAGCTTACGGATAGAGAGAGTAATGCCCTTTATCAGTTTCTTCTTTCCAATTTGGAGCAAAAGAAGTTGGTTCGGGCAAAGGATGTTATTTATGATAAAGTCACCGGATCGATCACAAGTATTCCGTGTTTACTATTCAATTCGGTTCTTAAGAAATTCACGCTTAAGAGATGTGATAAGCGTCAATCCACATTGAAATCACTCGCTCCTACGGGTATGTCTAAGAAGCGAAAAATGAGTTTAAAAAGTGGTGGAGTATGTAGTAACGTAGCCAATGGTGGTGGTGGTGGTGCGGGAGATGCAGACGGTGAACTGAATAATGATAGTAACTGTTCGATTTCTTCTGCTGGATGTAGTGATGTGGAATAGTTATTTTTTACGAGTATTACGGTATTTGCGTTTCATATGTATCATACGTAATTTAGACATTGTTTTATATTTATTATTTCGACTACGTCTCCTGGTATTTTTACTAGTATTTTTACACGATTTACATATATCACAATTGGACGAACATTTCATTCTCATAAGATTTTTAGTTATAAGATCTTCGTGCGCCAATACAACATCAACCATATGTTGATAAAACTTTCTAAAACTAGATTTATTTTTGCGTAATTCGGCAAAAGTGAACCATTTTATTTCCGCCTTTTCCAATAATCCATTTGACGGATTCTTTTTCGCAGACGGAATATATTTCTCAAAAAACTTATAGTTATTGCGATAATAGTCCTCTAATCTCTCGTCATAATGTGTTTTAAATACGATTGTTGTATATGTATCGTATTTTAATTCAGCTACTTTCTTTTTGATCGCGATATCTTTCATTTGGCTTTGTGATCCCAATAAACCATTTAATTCTTCACTTCCTTCTCTTGCTGCGGCATCGATGATTGTCTCATTTGGTTTTGTTCCGCCTCCGAAATCCGCCCATCCAGGCGTATCATTTAGTTCATTCTCTCGACCAAACAATAAATAAACGCAGCCATTATGAAATGCAACAGGCAATAATCCTGCCCCAACCATTATATCGAATAAAAAATACTAAATATAGTTATATGTATAAAATTGATATTATATATAGGGATTTAATAAATATTAAATATTATATTATATGTATTTGATATGACGTATGATATTGCCGAAAACAGTAATATGGAGCTTGATTCTGATTTCGAGGAAGATTCGCAGCACGACGATGATATCGGAACAACCGAGGAAGACGCGTTCGATATTTCGCCGTATTCAATACTTCCAACCGAAGATGAGCGAGAGATAATTATAAACGACGCACTCGATGAGGTATCGGAGTATATGAAAGAACGCGCACTAGATTACAAAAAGGAAGATTTTAGTGAGGAGATCATTGAAGATGCGATTTATGGGTATCTATGTATGCATTTCTCAGAAATACCACCTCATCAATCAGGATATTCTAAATCGACGTCGGCTGAAGCGGATGCACTAAATAATGTACTCGAATCATTTATTCGCGAACTTTACGATGAGATTCTCGAGAGATATTACGAATATATCGCACCGCCTAGATCGTATACAGAGACGACGAATTCGCAAAACGATTCCGATTCCGATTCCGATTCCGAGAACAATAATAGAATAACCGAAAAACTAAACATATTACGCGCGAAACCTCAACCTGAACAGCGGACGCCTGAATGGTATTTACGTAGAAATAATCTTATCACTGCGAGTGCTGCATCCAAGGCATTTGGATCTCAATCATCAGTGAATCAACTTATATATGAGAAATGTAAAAACCACGCTATTATATTTGATTCTACTAACAATGATAACCAAGCAATAAATAATCTTATTATCGAAAAAATAAACGCACACGAAGATGATACAAAGACAATAGATGACTCAATTGATACACTGAAGGATAAGGATACTCACAAAGTTATTATAACAACCGAAGCTATTGTTCCACCTACGATTCAACAACAACAACACGTATCCGTGAATTCACCTCTTCACTGGGGGCAACGCTATGAACCAGTGACTGTTCAACTATATGAGTATCGAAATAAAACCACGCTAGGAGAGTTCGGATGTATTCAACACGACGAGTATTCGTTTATAGGTGCATCACCAGATGGTATTAATGTAGATCCGACGTCACGATTATACGGTCGAATGGTTGAAATAAAAAATATAGTAAATCGTGATATCACCGGCATCCCGAAAGAAGAATATTGGGTTCAAACACAAATCCAGATGGAAGTCTGTGATATCGATGAAACCGATTTTGTCGAAACTCGAATCAAAGAATATACCGATGAAGATTCGTTCTTAAAAGATTCGCCTATTGATGCGCCCGATTCAAGAATTTATACTGAAAAAGGGTTAGAAAAAGGAATTATTTTATGGTTCCAGCCATCCCCAGTGAAGAATCCAAACGGAACTGGGTTTATATATTCGATGCCGTTGTACGAATATTCGCCACTTGGGCTATCACAAGAAGAATATGAAAAATGGGAACAAGATATATTCGCCAAACACGAAGTAAACGGGTGTTTTTGGGTTAAAACCATTTATTGGTATGTAGATCAATATAGTTGTGTTCTTATCCGAAGAAATCGTTTGTGGTTCAAAGCCGCTGTGCCTGTTTTACAAAGTTTATGGGCGACGATTGAGAAAGAGCGTAAAACGGGATGCGCGCACCGTGCACCGAAAAAAAAGACTAAAATTTCCGGAGATACGTTAAATCAAAGTGAATCAAGTGGTGAATATGTGAATGTCGTAAAAATCGATCTATCGATGCCGCCACCCACGGATACCGTTACAAGTAACGGGACAAGTAACGGGACAAGTAATGAACAGTTAAAAACATCAAATCAACTATCGAGACCATCAGATGTTTTAATAAAATGCTTTAAAATCGATAATTTAGATATGGTTGGTGAATCATAATCATATATTATAGACGAGTCGATGCATAATATCCTACTCTTTTTTCTGGAGTATTGAACGGTAATGGTTCAGGTACTTTATATTCTTCGGGCGCTTTTGGATCATATAAAGCACCGCAAAATGCACTCGGTTTACACGATCCATTATCCGGCGTTAGCCAATCACGAACATTATTCGTAGACTGGTCATATTTATTTGCTTCAACATTCATCACAGATGGATATAACTTGGAGTTACTTGACGAATTATTTTCAGATAATACCACGCCATAATCAATCAATTTCTTTGGATACGTTGGATATAATAATGGATCATCTACTTCACGAGGATACTCGCCGGATGGAATTCTCTCAGCATTAAATCCTTCTTTGGGTTGTGAATTAGCGAGACTTGCGAATATATCTGATATCTTTGTCTGTGATAATAACAAATATAAAATCAACAATATAGCACCTAAAGTATAGAAAAATGCCCACGACTTAAATATAATAAGGGGTTTACTTGAATCCATTTTTTATTATTGTGAATACGTATATTATATCATATCATTTTATTATTTATATATACAAGATTTGTATATATACAAGATTTGTATATAAAAGATACAATATATAATATAATAACAACCTGTGATAATTCTACAACCATTCATTATATCCGATGCAAGATATGCAAGATATGCGAGTCACAAAACGTAGCGGACAACGTGAGATTGTCGCATTTGATAAAATTCTGGCTCGTTTAAAAAACTTGGGTTCCCAAGCGCAAATCACAGGGGTGAATTATACAACTCTAGTTATTAAGATAATCGATCAGTTGTATGATGAAATTCCTACAACAAAAATTGACGAGTTAACTGCGCAGCAGTGCGCGATGATGTCCGTGCAACATCCGGATTATGGTACACTCGCATCTTACATTATTATTTCAAATGCTCATAAAAACATATCAAACGGATGCAGTTTCTATGAAGCTATGCAGAAATTATATGATTTTCAGGATGCGAATGGTGTTCATACGCCAATTATTGATAAACGTATTTGGGATTTTTTGAATAATACATATACACCAGGCACACTGGATATAAATTTTAGTCACTTGAATATATCTGAAGACCCGGAGCGAAAAATACATCACGAGATCGAAACGATGATTGATAATAGCCGTGATTACTTGATTGATTATTTCGGATTTAAGACGTTAGAGAGATCATATTTAATGAGAGTAAATGGTGTTATTGTTGAACGTCCGCAATATATGTGGATGCGTGTAGCAATTGGTATTCACGCGCACCGTGTCGATAATCTAACACACGATGAAACTCTTACATATATAAAAAATACATATAATGCGATGTCCCTGAAATATATGACTCACGCAACCCCAACACTTTTCAATGCGGCTACGCCACGCCCGCAGTTAAGTTCCTGTTATTTGATTGCGATGGAATCAGACAGCATCGATGGTATTTTTGATACACTGAAAGATTGCGCTAAAATATCAAAACACGCGGGTGGTATTGGTCTTCATATTCATAATATTCGCGCATCCGGGTCTCACATACGTGGAACTAACGGTAAATCTAACGGAATTGTTCCGATGTTACGTGTATTTAATAATACTGCGAGATATATCGATCAAGGCGGTCGAAGAAATGGAAGTTTCGCGGTTTATTTGGAACCGTGGCATCCTGATGTTGAGGATTTTCTTGAAATGAAGAAAAATCACGGGGATGAAGAGATGAAAGGTCGCGATCTTTTTTATGCATTATGGATACCAGACTTATTTATGGAGAGAGTCAGAGGTGGTCCTGGTGTGAACGAAATGTGGTCGTTTTTTTGTCCAGATAAATGCAAGGGTCTATCTGATGTTTACGGCGGAGAATTTAAAGCACTATATCAAAAATACGAGAACGATGGCTGTGCGACTCGCCAAGTAAAGGCGAGAGATTTATGGTTTAAAATACTAGATAGCCAAATGGAAACAGGAACACCGTATATTTTGTTCAAAGATGCCGCAAATAATAAATCAAACCAGAAAAATGTAGGCACGATAAAAAGTAGCAACTTATGTACCGAAATTATGGAGTATTCTGATGAAAACGAGACCGCGGTATGTAACTTGGCGAGTATCGCATTGAATCGGTTTGTAACGATGAAACAAAGCGATAATCCTGAATCGAGTAGCACTAGCACTAGCACTAGCAGTAGCGTTTTTGATTTCGAAGAACTAGAGAAAATTACGGCGCTTCTGGTTGATAATCTGAATCAAATTATAAATATCAATTATTACCCTACGACAAAAACAAAAACAAGCAATATGCGTCATCGCCCAATCGGAATTGGAGTGCAAGGATTAGCGGACGTATTTATGATGATGGATATTCCTTTTCACAGCGAAGAAGCCAAAGTACTAAATCGAGAGATTTTTGAAACAATATATTATGCTGCATTAGAAGCATCGATGAAACTATCGATAAAGCACGGATCATATGCAACATTTCGCGGTTCGCCTGCATCCCTCGGTATTTTGCAATTTGATATGTGGGGTGTTGATCCTAATGCTACAAATCCAGTGTATCGTGATAAAAAATATAACTGGAATGAACTTAAACATAAAATCATACAAAATGGGCTAATGAACTCGTTACTTTTGGCTCCTATGCCTACTGCTAGCACATCTCAGATATTAGGAAATAATGAATGTTTTGAACCAATAACGAGTAACATATATACGCGGAGAACCCTTGCTGGAGAATTTATTATAGTAAATCGATATTTAATGCGAGAACTTATTCAGCTAGGATTGTGGAATGAGCGTATAAAAACGAATATTATTGCGAATAACGGCAGTGTTCAATATATAGATGGCTTGCCTGACCATATTAAACAAAAATATAAGATTGTATGGGAGATGCCGATGAAACATATTATTGATATGGCTGCAGATCGTGGTGCGTTTATCTGTCAAAGTCAAAGTATGAACTTATGGGTGGAGGAACCAAACTATAATATTCTCACATCGATGTTGTTTTATGCGTGGAATAAGGGTCTTAAGACTGGTGCGTATTATTTGCGCCGAAAAGCGAAGCATCAGCCACAACAATTTACGATAGAGCCTGAAAAGCAGGGTAACGGCGGTGCCGGTGGCGGTGCCGGTGGTGGTCAAGAGGAAGAACACGATATTTGCGAATTCTGTTCTTCATAAGTGATATCATCATCGCGTTTATACAATAAAATTGAAATCAGATTTAGTGTATAATATATGTAGAAGAGTATGTGAATAAATAAATGTGGGCAGCTATTGTGAAAGGCACTGTGAAGGCAAGTGAGTATTTCAACTCGAATACACACAGATGTCCGTTCACAAATGTAGTGATCACAGAAGAAGAATATCAAGAAAATTGCGGAAATCCGATGTTTCAACCGAAATGGCGTCTTCGAAAAAGACCGAACAGTGGCGATTGCTCCAGCTCTGTCGATAATGTATTGGATAAACAATTCTCAAACGAACTGCTTATTCAACGCATTCGAATATGGGAAAAGAAAAACAAATTTATGCAACCACCGGCATTGAAAGCTGACGACATACAATTGTTAAGTAGTTTCAATGAAAGAGGATTTTCTAAAGTAGTGATTTCAAACGACAATCAATGTGATATTATATACGACACGAACCCAATACGATGCACGTTAAAATCATACCTACTTATGGAACATAATCCGATGTTTGTTAGCAGTAAAATGGAGCCATTGCGCCCTCATCTTGAACCACAAAAAAACGATGTGTGTTTTCCTGTTCCATATGATACGCCAGGTGATACGTCGTCAATTGATTTGGCTAATTTATATTTGTGGTCACTATTTCATTCAAGATCGGAGAAGGTTGTTGCGTGCAAGACATTTGGTGATTGGAAACGCCTATTTTATGATACGATTCAATTGGCGTTTCCATCCTACCACGAATGGATCACACTACATAAATCAAAAACAATATTTCTATCATCCTGGGAAAAAGCACGTTTTCGAATGTTTGAAGAAAACATAAATCCAACACGCGCTTTATATTTAATATCTACAAAGTCGAATTTCTGGCCTTATGGTGTGGAGAGCTACATTCCGAAATGGACCATCTCACCCTATCGACGATCGTTCAAAAGTTCGGTTCTACGTGAGCGAATGATAGAACTAGAAGAAATGAAACGAAACTATCCTAAAAACTCGGTTTTCACAGTATACAAAACAATTGCTCCGAAAAAACAAGAACAAGGAGAATCACCAGGAGAATCACCAGGAGAATCACCCGAAACACATCAAGAACCCGAAATAGAAGGCGGACGAAATGCTACCGGTTTATGCTACGTTAAAACCTTCAAAATGATAAATGATTCAACCGAAATTGCGTGGTTGGTAAATGCTTCGTATCTAAAAAAAATGAAACGCATCCACATTTATTTAGAGAAATCACCTTGGCCAAAAATACACGACGATATAGTAGATTATTATTCTGATGATTAAGAATCGAAACTGCGTTTCCCGCATTGTGATTGTTTTTTATGTACTCGACTCATTTTCTTTCATTTTGAGATAACACTTCAGGCAAACTTCAACATCTATTTTCGAATTATGCAGTCCAATCGGATCGGCTTCTTCTGATCCAAACAAATGACGATGTAACTCAATCAACTTCGGATACTTCAATGAAACAGTACCATCATCCCACATCTTTTTAATTTGGCACAAGTTTGTTCCAGCTTTCATTGTGCAGTACTCCATCATTGGAAACCTGAAATGAAAATAACGGTTTCGCTGTAGCTCAACCTTCATCATATTCATATCGAATTCCAAATTGTGTGCGACAATTAAACCGCATCTGTCTGCTGCTCGCTTGAAGTCAAATAACGCGACCTCGATCGCAATTCCTTTCGCCCTAGATAATTCACTTGTGATCCCGTGAATCGACGTGGATTCCGGTGAAATGGGAATATGTGTACCAAGCGAAATAATATAGTCCACTTCTTCTTCTACCTGTTTGGTTTCATCGTTATAAATAACCCAACTAATCTGAATGATGAATGGCCATTTGTCTACGTGATTCACCGGAGTATTTTTAGGGGGAAGACCCGTCGTCTCAGTGTCGAATATTAGAACGCGCATATTTCAAAATTGCGAGATGTGTTGATATAAAGAATCATATAAATTCTTTATATCTGAATTATGAAATCAATTTTTTATATTTACATTTACTTCTTCAAAGCACCGATCACTGCAGCAACCGGCTGCAGAGCAGGAACAAAGGGGGCAATCGCTGGAATGATTTTGCCTGCGACCTTGATTACGCCTCCAAGTCGAAGCTTCTTCTCTTCGGGGGTTTCTCCGGAAAAATCCATAGTCGAATCCATTAGTGTATATTATAATATATCATTATATTATTTTTCTATATCATATTTACCGATTTATCCTAAAGCATTTATGTTTAATTTGTAAATTCGATGTTTGTAAATTCTATGTTTATAATGTTTTGATGAATCACGCTGATTAACAAAAAAATTGAAATGATATTCCAATGATAGAATAGACGTAGTGCATTCAACCAAATAGAAATCAATGAATACTAGTGGAGAAACCGGAAAAACACATTACATTTTGCTCGCAGGAACTTGTGAGAATCTGAAGAAGGGGATGAATATATCTGTAGGAAAAAGAGTGAGATTGGCTCGAACATTGCCGGAGATCAATGGAGTCAAAAATGTGGGATACTGGGCGGTGGCTTCTGACGGTAAACAATACAGTGAAACATTCAATCAACACGCACGCGCAGGTGATATTTTATGGTTTGTTCAGAAAGCGGACAAGGCTGCAGGAATCCAAGCAGGAACGGTTTTCGCAGTTGCTGAATTGGTAATCGTCCGAAACCAACGAACATTCAACAGCAAGGAGATGAAATGGAACAGTGACGGCGGAGATTGCTCTACCGAGGTCGTTTACAAAAATTGCACACGCTTGGATAACTGCGATTTTCGGATCGAGACCAGCGGGCAAAGTTTGGGACCCAAGACAGTTCGTCAATACAGAACCGACTCGAAAATAACCACTAACCTTTACAGGACATACGAAGCCATTCAAATGTTCAAGAACGCCCAAGACGTCTAATTCTAGCATACAAACATAATCACAAACATAATCACAAACATAATCACAAACATAATCACAACAATAAATGATTCACTTTTTATTTACTACCGCAAAAAGCGTTACCAAATGCAACAACCGCTAAAATACCAAGTACGAGACCAATATGATAATTATACTGCATCGTGCGGTAGACATTCAACCACGCGTTAGTTTCTTCTTCTGATTTCAAATGAAGAACCATCCAATCACTCTTCGGCGAGAGAATATAATAAAAATAGTTTACGCTAAATGTAACTGCCGCAATCATACATAATAACCCGCCACGAGAACCGATAAAATATTTACGACAGCACACCATTAATATCATTGATATCGCGAAACCAAGAAACAGTCCCATAAAATATATTCCTTGACGTTCTTTTGTGATTACGGCATATCGTTGTTGGTTTTCCGGTGATAGTTTCGCAACAAAATCCTGGATTACTCGTGTTTTATCCCCAAACGAACAACAATAGATATTCGCAACAATGAAAATAAACGCAATCCCGCAACTCATAGCACAAACCATTTTCTTGTTTATGAATATAAGAACTTATTATATAAATATAAGTATAATATAATTATTTTACAATTTATCGTACGATACAAATATCGAAATAATGACTATTATTCAAATGTTTTACAAATACCATAAGAACGACGGTGCCATTGGGTAATACCGTGTTCGCGAATTCCATCCAAATGTTTTTTTGCACCATAACCTTTATTACCTCGAAGAGAATATAACTCATCAAGTACTGGAAATTCATCACATAATTTTTCAATATAGTCATCTCGTGCGACTTTTGCTAATATAGATGCTGCTGCGATACACGCATATTTGTTGTCGCCTCCTTCTATGCAAGTGTGTGGTATATATTCCATTTCGCCAGTTGTTTGGTTGAAGTGACCCATCGGAATAAAATCATTTCCGTCGATAAGAAGCATATAGTTATTTTTTCTATTCGTAATCTCTCCTTTTTTTTCTGCATCAATTTTTATGACTGAATCGATAGATGTTCTCATACATTGTAATGTTGCTCTACGTATGTTTATACGGTCAATAACATCCGCTTCTTCATAAGAAATCGCCCATTTCACATTTGGGTGCGTTTTTATGTATTCAGACACTGCACGTATTTTTTTGTCGGAATGAAACTTCTTACTGTCTTTCATAAGAGAAAAGTCGAATTCTGTGTCTTGATGTGATACCGGCAGAATAACCGCAGCAGTATATACGCGTCCAAATAATGGACCTCTACCAGCTTCATCTACACCGATAATCGATTGCTGCGTTATTTCACATCCACTCGCATCGATATAATTGGTTGCTAGAATTTGTTGCGGTTTTTTTCTCGTGATGATAGAAACGCACGATTCAGTCATTATCAACCTACTATGTATCTTTGAATTATGATAATATTCGTAATAATAAATCAATTATTTTATGAATAATCATTTACATTTTATTATATAAGTATAATATACATATTATCCCCCCTTTATACATAATAGAATGAAATTGGAAAAGATTCATCTTTTTTTGATTTTAATATTTAGTTTAATTCTAGCATCAAGTTTAGGCAACTATGTTCGTGATGGATTTGAAACGGCGCGTCCACCATTGCCCGATGCACTCAAACCAGTTGATACGAGAGATCTCCCATCGAATACGAAATTACCGAGTAATGTGAAGTATGATCCTACGATAAATGCTGGTATTAGTGCTTCTTCATTAGGTTCACCTGTATCCGCATTATCACCAAGTACGTTTCCGTTAAATACCCCTGGTGGAATTCAAGGAATGAATAGTGTTACTGGTAATGATCAGGCGAATGGTGCTGCTGGGGCTGGGGCTAGTAAAGGCGAACATCAGTGCCCACCTTGTCCTGCTTGTGCTCGTTGCCCCGAACCTGCTTTTGAGTGCAAGAAGGTTCCAAATTATTCCAGAAGCGAAGATATAAATGCGCCAAAGCCGGTAATGGCTGATTTCAGTCAATTTGGAATGTGATAACATACTACTACTACGAATACATAAAAAAAATAAGTTTACTTTTTTATGTACGACACAATACAATACAATAGTAGATACATATCACAGATCATCCTTGAATACGAGCAACATTGATGTTTTGTCGAGCGTTCACAATGTCCAGATACTCATTGACTCGCGCATCATTTTCCATCCAGTAACCAATGATGTTGTTTTGATCTTCAAATAAAGCGTGATGAGCTTGCTGGTTGTCCTGGAGATTATCCACGATATTGTACCACGCTTGGTTATTTTCATTACGGCGGGCAACAACGTGTTCTCGGTAATCAACTGGATTGTTCTCATTGTTGACTATTCGATTGTAGATTTCAGCCAGGTTGTTTTGATTCTGTGGAGGTGGAGGGATTGCTGCAACGTAAACGTTATCAACTGGATTGTTTTCTTCGTCGTCGTCGTCTTCGCTGTCGTCGTCGTGGTCGTCGTCGTCGTCGCTGTCGATGTCGTCTTCGTAGTCAACATCTTCACGTAGACGACGGTTCAATCCGGCAAATGGATGGTCGCGAATCAGATCTTCTCCATCTAGGTGAAATCGCCTAGAATCAATACCTCGTAGGAAAACATAATGCAACAAGTCCAGCATTTCGTACTCATCGGCGAGTGCTTCCAGCATTTCGTACTCGCTACACGCTCCTACAACTGCATTCGGATTGTCTCCAGTCACTCTGAAAAAATCTTCAATGATCTCATACTGCTCGCTGTCGTCAGCGACATCGTAGCGAACCATATGTCCATATCGCATCGACTGATGCGGGTAAACGTTGATGAAGAAGATCATTTGGTGAATTCCACCTTGCCCGACATTCTCATCGACCAAAAGCGAAATGTCGATTACTTCAAAACCGGCATTTTCCTGCATTTCTTGGATGATTCTTCTGCCGTATGCCGATGCGTCTACGTGAAGATAGTCTCCGTATTGCCCGCCAAAGAGAAGATCCCACGTTTCCTGATCCGTGAGCTGAATTTGACGTAGTTGATGTCTATGATTACCTGTAAAATAGCCGTTAGTGTTGTTGATGAGTCTTGATCGTCCCCCTATAATGTTTTGAACGTCAGGGAGCTGATTCCAACGACGAACTTCATTATTAAACTGAATTTGTCTTCTGTCTTGCATTCTGTTATGAATTGATTTGATGGATCTATTGTTTAACCTATTCTAATAAAAGCATTTCAATTTTTTCACAAGATGTATAAATGTAGAATATCAGCAATTGATGAAAAAATAAAAATAAAAAGTAATTTATTCATTATAGGACAATATAGGACAATATAGGACAATATTTTCGCGTTATTTAGTTCTCGCGTGAATTCGACCGTATTTCACTTCCTCCGTTACGTTTGCGGCAAATTTCCCAGACACAATCTCCAGTTCTCGGCATATGAACTTCGTATTTCTTTCGTAATTTTCCGAATATGGGGCAGCGTGATGGAACGTGGTTATCCAGCGCATCCGAACAGTTGTTTCCATCAAACCCGCATATCGCTAATTTTGGTGCGAGATATTCGTCAATCATACGCGGCTCGATTGCTGCGAACGCGAGTAAACCGACTCTGCATCCAATCGCATAATTTAAATTTATATTTGGTTTGTAGTATGATAACCGAAGCGTAGTAGAATACGTTACTTTGACTAGTCTAGCCACTCTAACACTGAGTATCGACAGCATATCACTAGAATACAACAGTGGAAACTCAGCAACAACAGACAACACATCTATTGCGTGCTTTATGTTATCACCAGGGGTCACACTGATTGCTTCTTTCAGGCAAGACATCCACAACTTAATCATTCTGTAAAATTTCGGGTTATCGTGAATAGTGTCTGCATTCACCAGACCACGTTTGTATTTTTTGATCATTTTCATAAGATCATCAATCTCGCTCGCGTAAAGAATACGCAATTCACTAAACGCGTCATTTTTGGAAATAAGTTCAAATGACCGAAATGAATCGGGTTTATCGGATTTATCGGATTTTCCGTAACGATTGTCTGCGAATATTTCGCTCTCTTTTTTTGAATGTACACGACGAGCAATGACGCGTGACTGTTTGAACCTATCTCTGTAGGTGTGCTCGTACTGCTCATACGGTAATGAAGTCGGCATAAATAGACGCGAAATGAGAAGCCCAACGATTCCTGATTGCGCGGTCACCATATTTCTCTGCATATGTGATAGCGGTGTGAATCGGGTGATTTCAAGCTCGTCGTGCACGTGGGTTTTCGCTACAGTTAACACCTGGTTCATATAGTAATTTGATAGCCACATTGTGGTTGCACATATCGGAATAGTACTATTATTCTTGAAATAGAACCCGTAACCAATGTCTAATAGCCACGGTTTCAAGCTTTGTTTGCGTACGAGTAAACCCATGTCTACATTTCCGCTGGTTGTTCCGATACGAAAACCAGTTTTTTTTGTTTCCCATAATCCTTTCTCCAGAAGAGAACAGGTTGAGCTCATAGAAGCCATCACAAACGCGTGGTGTCGCGAAAATGCAGCAGATGGTGAATCCATCATATCGTAATAGAAGTGATAATCGTCGATGAGTCTTGTGTATTTCAAACAGAGCTCTTTCTCTTTCTTTTCCTCGTTTAATCGAATACGCAATTCATTCCCTCTCTCCCACGCGGTCTTGGGCTTATTCTCCATTTTTTCAATTTCAATGTAGGGCATTGGCTCTTTTGTATTTGGTACGTGGACACAAAACCCTCTGTGATCAATGATTTTTTTGCGCCGTTGCGTGACCGCACCATTTCCGCAAGCGTGGCGTAATGGGTCGGTCTTTGCTAGGTGACTATTTCTTTTTGTATATTCCTCCAATTGTTGTTCTTCAACTTGTCTCCAATAAAACTGGTTCGTTTCATTCCTATACTTACCTGTCCTATCATCACAACAAGTTCGACATTCGCAAAACACTGAATCTTCTTTGGGTTGGTTTGTTTGATCGTGTTTGCTAGTCTCATTGTGTTCAGATATTTCTTTCATCCGATAATCTTCTTCTCCGTCGTAGCTGTCGCCCTCGTAGTCGTCCCCGTAAAAACCATCACTGTCGTCACTGTAGAAAGCCATTTGTATTTCGATTTCGTATGTGTATGAATCACTACTATTCAACAAATACAAAAAAAACATTTCAATTTTTTTGTCTACGTGCGCGTGACTTTTTATTTTTTGTATTTCGTTTTTTGTTGATTCGCTTATGTTTTACGGTTACTTTCTGGTATCTGGTTCCTTTTCCTTTTCGTTTTGAACCACCATCTATAGTGCGTTGTTTTTTTGGATTTCGAGTTTTTTCAAATAATGTTAATGCGTGATCTTTCAGATCACCTTTCAGTGATTCAAGGTTGGAATTAAATTTTCGTTCTATACCAAAATAATAAGATGTGAAAAAACCCTGGAGTTTTTTATCATCACCTGGATTTTCCGTTTTTATTCGGTCATATACACATTCCATAATTGTTTTCAATGAACCACTAAATTCAATTAGTTCGTCACTGTTAATATCATTTGCTTTAATAAATGTATTCATTATCATATCACTTGTTTTATTGGGATCGGGTCGAATCTTACCTTTCAAATATACAAACCAAGCTTTAATACTGGAAGGAAATTTCATACCAACACGAATGGGAGACATATCTAAGAAGAAATTCAATACAGAATGAAATAAAGTATCTTTCTGAGTAATACTTTTGAGTGAACTAATTATACGTGCGTCAGGCTCCATACGACTACTATTTTTTACAATTCCATACAATATAAAACCTATTGCGATTACTCCAGAAAAAGACGCGTAATTACTGACTAGAGAAGCTACAGGTGCAGGCATATATGCGCCTACAAAATCAATAGCATACTTAACATTTGTAGACCCAGTTTGTATAAAATTATATAATAAATTGATAAATAAGGGCAAGTATGTTGCCGAATAACCGGCTAAACCAGCGCAAACCGCAGTTGCTGTTTGTTCTTTTAGAGTACCACCAAATATAGATCTAAAATACGCTAATATAACACTTGTACTTGTTAAATGTTCGTTAATACAATAAATTATGTATGGTATTATTGGTGGTATATAATGTTTTTGTGATACTCCTTTTTTCATTTCTTCATTTATAAAATCTCTCAAAATAGATAATATCTCAATAAAAATAATAAGCTTACAAAATACAAATATCGAGTATTCATTTACTGTACTTGGTTCTTCACTGCGTGAAGATTCACTAAATTCACTGCGTGAAGATTCACTAAATTCACTGCGTGAAGATTCACTAAATTCCTTGAATTCTTGTATCGCATATTGTGCTAGGCGTTCTATATTCATTTCTCCACCATTCTGCATATATCCACCACTACTACTACCACTATCACTGTACGGAACTGGTTTATGAGATATTCGCGCGCATTCAGTTGTAGGGTCTATACTTATTATTCGTTCGAACGCATCATCGTCGAACCTATCATCTTCTAAACTCATTATATTCTTATAATAATACAATAATATAATACTACAATACTACAATAATATAATACTACAATACTATTCATCCCCACGTTTCTTGATGCATTTATCGTCGACCTGAAATGTAGGAACTTCTACGTCTTGAGGAACTATTGATATAACGCATTTGGCTTTTTTACCATAAAGCGGTTCAGTGCAACCTTTTTCTGGTTTTTTTCCGAATTTCTTACTAAAATCGAATATTTTGGGCGCGTCCTGTGTGCATCTCGAACGAAAATGTTCATATCTTTCACGTACATCACAATATGTGAGACCAGATGTTTTTCCAAGCATCTTATTCACAATTTCGTGCAATTCATATACAAACCGTGAAAATGTATCTCGGCTTTCCATATGACACATCTTAATCGGTTTAGATTTAAAATTATTTGTTAAATTCATTCTACAATATTTGCAAGGAAGAACGTTTTTTAAACTTAGCATAAACTCCATATAATTACGCTTATCTTCCGGTGTGGGTGATACTGGATAATTAAAACTCATTGTATGTAAGAAGTGCCACATACTAGGACCCCATACCGTAGTAAGCATTCCATCGCCACTATAAAAATCCTTTTTAGAAAAGGTATGCTTCATTTTACGCGTTTTAATCTGTTTTGGGGGTCCGCCGCCGCTCCCGCCGCCTCCGCGTATAGTAGTTGATTGCGGTATAATATTACTTTCCCCATTATTTACCAGAGGAAGTATTGAAGATTCACTTTTCCGGTAGGTTTGTTTTCGTTTTGTCCTTGATTTTCCTATATATCTATATATATTATTCGTCATTTTCACGATTGTTTCTTTTGAAATAAACGCGTAATTATAATATATAAATATAATAATTCGAAATGTCGAAATCTATTTTAGATGACCCAACAAGCTATATCGTTGAATATAGTGAACAAACAAAATTTTCTTGCATTTTCATCGGTATTGCGCTATTCCTTATTATTATTTTTTTCATAACACCATTATCCATCTCGCCGGTAACATCATTTATTGTTAAATTTATAATTATCGGTTTACTTGGATTTTCGTCATTTATTTTAGTAAAAGCGATTATGCCTGTTATTGATGTTAGAGGTGCTATTGAGACCGACGAATACCCCGACTTAAAGAAGAATTTCTTCATAACTTCTTTTTTTGTGTTTGTTTTGTTTAGTTTAGGCGTTATTGTTATGCGAAAGTAATATAATATCATTTACCCAAGAAGGAATTATATCTGTATAATCATAAGAATCGTAATGCAATTTCACAGTGTTTTCTTTATTGTTGTTAATCATTCGTCTGTTTTGTATCGCACTCGAACAAGTTGATATTCCACTTTTTGCGTGCTGCATAATCGATAAATAAAATAGACGGTCATTTGTATAATCATTTCTACGTATATTTAGTAAATTTCCGTTCGTAATGTCTCTAAAAATCATTTTGATACTGTTCTATGATATGTTATGATATGTATGTATGAAGTGATATATATATAATATGAAAATTGTATTCATATCATTTATTTGAATGCGATGCGATGAAAATATTAGTTTCACAACTTTTCGTTTAAAAAGATATTATTATTCATAATAATATATTATAAACGATATTTGTATATAATAATAGAATGGCTACCACTGGAAATACAAATGTAGGAGGTGTTATTGGTGCAGGAGGTCTATCCAATATAACAAATTCTTTAACCGCATTTTTAAACACTACAACCGGTAAAGTTGTTGTTTTTGGCTTTTTGTTTGTGGTAATTACTATTGCCGTTGTGATGTATTTCTATACCAATAATGTTAGCCCAGAGTTGAATAAATTTATTAATCAGATGACTGGAAAGGCTGTTACTTCGCCGGATGAATCCAATACAGAGGCGAAACACGCGACGTTGTATTTGTTCAAGGTCGAATGGTGCCCGCACTGCAAGACCGCAGAGCCTGTATTCAAAGAAGTAGAAGAGGCGATTAACGGTGAAAAGATAAAAGGACATAATATCAAATTTGTGGTCATTGATTGTGAAGCAGATCCAACAATGGCTGATAAGTATAATGTTAGTGGATATCCCACAATTAAACTCGATAAACAGGGTGAGATCATTGAATACGATGCGAAGCCCGATAAAGCCAATTTGATTCAGTTTCTCGAGAAGGTTCTTTCTCCATCATAAATACATTACCAATTCAATAATAATAATAATAATAATAACACACAATTTATTATTATTTGAGGTTGTTTTAGTGTTCTTCTGTTAATACACCACTAATGTCTATGTCCGTTTCGGTAATTTCGTCTGTAAAATCTACTGTCGCGGATGTGATATCTACTGTCGCAGATGTGATAGTTGGATGATCATTGATAAACGTATTTAGGTCAATGTTGCTGACGTCAATGTTGCTGACGTCAATGTTGCATCGATTATAGTCATTATTTTTATTTAAAAGAGAATGGTTACGCCGATAAGATAAAAATAGTTTCGCAAATGTTTCACCGCGCACGATTAATTCACGACGACAGTTTTCGTCTTTTACTACATCAACCCAATCACGTAATTCTTGTATCTTAGAAAAACATATTACTTCATTGGGTATCGTTTCAGCTGGTCTATTTTCAAACATATTCGCACTAATTTGGTTAAAAAAGCCGTATATGAAATTTGTAAATGTGGTTGTTTCATTTAAACTTGCAGGAATTCGCTCCCATTCCATTTTCACACCTAGTATTTCGCGGATATCGCATTTTTGACTACGAATGCAGTTATTTAAAGGATAATCATTTATAATCGCACCATCGATATAGACACCACCATCACGGAAAATTGGAGTAAAAATAAAAGGATAACAGCAGCTCATATAACACGCTTCGATTAATGACTGATTTGGATGCGTTTTATACGACATATCTATAGATTCAAATTTGTTCAGTTCAGTAACTACAAAATGCAGCTCTATGCCTGTCTTGTCGAAATATTCTTTCATAGTAACATTTACGTTAAAATCTTTACCTTCCATCGCTGGACGAAGTGACTCGGTAAATTCCTTTATTCCATATATTCCACATTGATGATATAATTTAGAAATCGTGTCTAGTTTATTTTTCGCATCAAAAGCGTATGATGCCGCCTTAGATGTTGCTTCCGCTATACTCGCTGCAACACCTGAAGTGGCTGTACCAATAATTGATGACGACGATGGACTCATATATATTTTAGACCACGGTCGTTTTAATAGAAAAGTATCCATTGTCTTCCATTCGTAGTTTAAAGATAGTAATACTGCGATAAATGATCCAACCGACGAACCATATATTGTCTTTATATCATTAATATTCCATACACCTTCTTGGTTTAATAAACGTAGTGCACCATACATTGTACACCCCGATGGTCCACCTGCTGCGATTACCAAGTGTTTAATCGTAGGAGGTTTATTGTTTGTATTTGTAGACATTTACGGATGCGGATACGGCGGATGCGGATGCGGATGTATATTATTAATTAGCATTGTTAGATTTATACCCTTTATTATTTATGTGAATAAAAAAAAGGTGTTTATGATCAATTTACTATGTTATGATACACATTCGCACACTAATACTCGACATCATTGTCTTGGGCTTTACCGTCGATCCATTCTCCTTCGAACATAATATGTTCGCTTCCGTCGCCGAATTTGCGAATGTGACGCCCGAATCCGTGCATTTTGTCGTTTTTCCACATTCCGATATATTCGTGCCAGTTCACCATATGTCCATTCTCAGCGGCTTCGTCGCTTGTGTATATGGCTGCTGCTTTCTCTCCACCGTAAACAAATGCGGCTGTGCGCAGCGTACCTCTTCCGTGTTTCTTACCTTCCATCATTTGTCCCATATAGTTGCTTCCGTCTGAGTAGGTGAAAATGACTTCATTTTGTTGTTGCTCGAGCGCTTGCTTCTGCTTCTGCTTCTGATTTTCCTCTTCAGTCCATCGACGTTCGCATTCTAACATTCGAAATGGTTCCAATTCAACACGAACATTTTCTCTCAGGCGCCGATCGCGCTCAGCCAAAAACTGATGTTTCCATTCTGCTGCCTGTTCATCAGTTAACTTGCGAAGGTTTGCCGCACTTGGAACGTATGTATTCATCTTCTCTAAACTCATTTTGATTGTTTAATCACTATCTACTATACAACGTTATGTTGAAAAAACATTTCAATTTTTCATTGATCTATGAAAATCTATGAAATCTATGAAATCTATGAAA
>Ga0247722_10000274_pt1 | contig 33564 bp, 30 predicted proteins | sample MSEWelMarce3H_FC_FD_189094 | JGI IMG/M metagenome (GOLD analysis project Ga0247722, IMG submission 189094) | Subsurface sediment microbial communities from gas well in West Virginia, United States - MSEEL Well Study Marcellus 3H_FC | ecosystem: Environmental > Terrestrial > Deep subsurface >... | reverse complement strand
CCTGTAGCTCAGTCGGATAGAGCACCCGCCTTCTAAGCGGGTTGTCGCAGGTTCGATTCCTGCCAGGCGCGCATGGCTAATGAACAAGCAAACCTGATCTGGATCGACTGCGAAATGACGGGCCTGTCTCTTGAAAAAGATGTCCTTGTCGAGATCGCAGTTCTTGTTACCGATTCAGATTTAAATGTAATCGGTGAAGGCGTAGATGTGGTCATTAAGGCAACGCCTGAACAGTTAGCCGGTATGAATGATTTTGTAACAGCGATGCACACAACGTCAGGTTTGATAACAGAGATTCCAAATGGAATCACAGTTCAAGAGGCAGAAGAGCGCGTTCTTGCCTATCTAGAAAGTGCATCAACACAGCCCGGCAAATCACCATTGGCTGGAAACTCTGTTGGCGTTGATCGCACATTTATTGCACGTGATATGCCGCGCTTAAATGAGTATCTGCATTATCGAACAGTTGATGTCTCATCAATAAAAGAGTTAACAAGACGCTGGTTTCCAAAGGCCTACTTCAACGCCCCAGCAAAAACCGGCAACCACCGCGCCCTTGGCGACATACAAGATTCGATTGCAGAGTTGGCCTACTACCGTCAGGCTGTCTTCACCTCGGCTGCAGATTCTGATGAAAACACTGCAGTAAAGCAGGGGCCAACCACCCCATAGAAACGGGTAGACTTTGCAACACATGGTGGACGTAGCTCAGCTGGTAGAGCACCCGGTTGTGGTCCGGGATGTCGCGGGTTCGAGCCCCGTCGTTCACCCCAAGTTTTCGTTGTTACACCCGTAGCAATTTCTATTTCTGCAAAAAGAAAGTTGTGAGCATGATCTTTGATGTGATCATTGAAATCCCAGCTGGCTCACGCAATAAATACGAAGTTGATCATGTAACCGGTGAGATTCGACTTGATCGAATGCTCTTTACATCTACCCGCTATCCCTATGACTATGGATTTGTTAAAAACACTTTGTCATTAGATGGCGATCCAATCGATGCACTTGTCATGTTAGATGAACCAACATTTCCTGGCTGCGTCGTCTCAGTGCGAGCAATTGGAATGTTTAACATGACCGATGAGGCCGGCGGAGATGACAAATTGCTCTGCGTTGCAGCCGGAGATATTCGAAAGAATTTACTGCAGGATATAAATGACGTTCCAGAGTTTGAACTATCTGAAATTCAACATTTCTTTGAAGTCTATAAATCGTTAGAGCCGGGCAAAAGTGTCACCGGTGGCAACTGGGTTAATCGCGCGGAGGCCCATGCCGAAATCGAGCGATCGCGAGATCGCTTCAAGAAATCTCACTAATACCTTCAGTCTTTCCCTTGCTTTCTAAGGGCATTATTTGGGTGTCGCAGATGTGCATCTTGGCCAACTTTGCTGATAGGTTTCCACCTGCGTTCAAGCACTTAGGTGCACGAACGGGTTGTTAGCTCAGTTGGTAGAGCAAGGCACTCTTAATGCCTGGGTCGGGGGTTCGAGTCCCTCACAACCCACTTATGTAGGTAAAAATTTAACTTGCTTTATTTGAATGCACGAATTGTGCTCGTACAAATAGTGCCTAGTTCCCGATTAGCTCCCCTGTAACGGTAACTAGTACATATCGTGACTTCGCATTATTTTGCTTTGCATCACCTTTTCCTTCAGTAATGAATTTGCTCGTAAGCCCTTGGCTCTTAACAAATTTACCAACAGCTTTTGCACGTGCCTTAGATAGCCCAAGTGGATCTGGATTAATGCGTGTCGGTTGGGTAAAACCTTGGATGGCTATCTCATTGACGCTACCTATTTTTGAAACACTATTAAAAAAGGACTTCAAGTTTCTTAAGTTCTCAGCATTGATCCATGATGCATCTAAACCGAAATAAACTCTAGTTGATCTTGAGAATGAGGTACGTTGAATAGGTTGGCTATCCGTCACGGGCTTTGCAACTTCTTTAGGCTTTTCCTCGGTTGGTGTGGGAATAGCAACAATTGGTGCACCGCCACCACCGCCGTTGTTATTGTTTTGAACAGGTGCGTTTGCGATGGTAATTATCGGATCTTGCGTAATAGAAAGTGTTATCTCGCCATCTGTAGAAGCCGTACCAATTTGCGTGACTGCATCACCAATAATTTGGTAAGCAATTGCCCCTCTTTTGATTGAGCTATTCCTAATCAGCATCGTGATTGCTGGTGAAGCATCCGGAATTGTCCCGTCCGTTTTTGCCCAAGACAAAACTATATTTACTAAGTAATCTTTGCTTGCATCTATTTTTGCTCTTGCAACATTTGAATTAGCTAACTCCCACAATTTAATCGTGGTTCCAATTGGCAATGAACTTCCTGGAAATGTAATACTCGCGGATGAGGTATTGGCTGGGTTTGAAACTGTTGTCGTAACACTACTTGTTGATGCATTCCAACTTTGCAATTCAGTTAAATCAGCCTCTTCAACACCATATAAACTAGTCCTTAGCCATTTTGCATACAAAATTGTGTCTGCCGTGATTGTGACAGTTGAGTCGCCGATTGTGTAATTTGAGCCACTGCCATTAGCTGCAGAGTTCCAACCAATAAAGTTGTGCCAACGTCGTACTAGAGAGCCAGAATTTCCCGCAACAGTCAAAGCAGTACCACCACTTACATAGGATTGTGATGTTGGAACTGAGCCACCAGTATTTGAGTTTCCTACATAAAGTAAGGTGTAAGTTGCACCCGTCCACTGCGCATACAAGATTGTATTGCTGGCAAATGTCGCATTTAAAGCACCTAATGCGTATTTGGTTCCACTTCCATTAGCTGCAGTATTCCAGCCCGCAAGCGTGTAACCAGTTTTTGCTAAGGAACCAGTATTTTGAGAAACTGTTAAATTAGGTCCACCAACATAATACGCCTGAGATGTCGGAGCTGTTCCACTAGTACTGGTATTTCCGTCGTAAGAAATAGTTAAATTCTGACCCCATATGGCATATAGAGTTATAGATGCAGCGAAGCTATAGGTGTAACCGGGTGAGTAATTCACACCTGAGCCATTTGCGGCTGTGTTCCACCTTAAAAATGTGTAATTAGTTCGAAGATATCCATTTGAATTGAGTACGGTATTAACACTTGCCGTTTGTGAAGCAGTCGCACCGCTGGTAGCTGAATTGCCATCGAAAGTTACCTGATTAACCGCTTGTAGGACCCATATTGCATAGAGATTGACATTTGATGTGAATGCGTAGTTTTGCCCATCTAAATACAAAGCAGTGCCTGCAGCGTAATTAGTATTCCAACCTAAAAAACTGTATCCAGTTCTGGTAAAACCATTAAGTGTCAAAGCTGTTGAGGAGCTTGCAGACTGCGAAGGTGTCGCGCCTCCGGTAGCTGAGTTTCCGAAAAATGAGGCGGTGTAGGTTACAACTACTGCTGTCCATTGTGCATAAAGTGTTTGGTCGGCTGTAAATGCATAAACAGAACTATCGGTATATGAAAACCCAGATCCATCTGCTGCTGTATTCCAACCGTTAAAGGTGTAATTGGCTCTTGTAAAAGTATTTGCCGTGAGAGAGGTAGCTGTACCTGCAATTTGATTGCTCATAGTTCCTGTGCCTGAATTTGAATTGAATGTGACTGTTTTTGTCACTCCGTCAATCCACTGGGCATAGAGAGTTATATCATTTGTGATCGTAATATTGGATGAATTGCCATAACTCGTACCTGAGCCATCGGCACTAGAATTCCAGCCGTTGAAGATTTTCCCTGCATTGATAAATGAGTTTGCAGATAAGGCAGTTGAGACACCGCTAGGAACTCTTTGAGTTGTCGTGACTACAGTTTCAGTGTTTCGATTAAAGGTGATGGTTTTTAGATTTGTACTAGAGACATACCTAAAAATTACGGTTCCAGATCCGCCGCGAGCTGCATTAATGTCCTCTGGATCGGTTCCACCACCGCCGCCTCCAAAATTATCAGCACCCGCAGTTGCATTCGCATATTGACCTGCCGTTCCACCTGAACGACCAAATGAGCTTCCTCTTCCTCCGCCCCCTAAACCACCTTGTCCACCACCATTTGTATAAACAGTCCCGGCTGCTGCAGCTCCTGAATTACCACCATAAATTAGTTGGGATAAATTGTTCAAACCAACATATTGATTGTCATTTGCATTTATACCGCCACCACCACCGCCACCGTAATAAGATTCAGATCCAGTTATTGAAGAGGCAATTCCATTACCACCATTGCCGCCAATGTAATTTCGGGTTGTATTAAAACCTGTACCGCCAGCTCCACCGCCACCACCACCAGCTCCATAAGAGTTATAAGTACTTAACCCACCAGCATTGCCTTGACCAAATGTTCCTGTTCCTGCACAACCTGAGGTGCAGTCATATCGTGCGCCACCGCCAGATGATCCATTACCAGCGTTTGCACCATCACCGCCAGTGTCTCCACCACCACCACCTAATGCAGTAATTGATGCGAACGAACTACTGCCACCATTGCCACCAGGTGTTCCAACAAATCCAGATCCACCTGTGCCGCCTGCACCACCTGCACCAACAACTACCGTGATTGTTTCATTAGGAGTTACGGAGTAATTACTTCCGGGCAAAACTCCACCGCCACCGCCACCTCCACTTGCGCCACCACCACCGCCACCGACAACTAAGTAATCAACTGATTGAACTCCAGCAGGAACTGAAAAAGTGTATGAACCAGCCTGCTTAAACTCAACAACACAGTAAATTCCTGAAACGGTGACAGATACTGAAGCAGAGGCACCAGTAACAATATCTATTGGGCAGGAAGAGGTTGCATCATTTACAACTACCGCACTACTTTGTGAGATGAAGACATTACTTTGAATTATGGTTAGGAGCAACGAAGCAACAATTACCCATGCAAGGTTCATTCTTGCCTTGGTAATCACGTTTACACCATTTTCTTTCTAAAGGAATAGCCCAATTTAAATACATTTTAGCCGAAATCTCTAGTTTGTTTCCGTATCTAGTGTTAACGTCCTGGCTGGGTTATCTATAAAAACCTTATCTAACTGCCCTTGTGTCAAACCTAATTCAATTAACTTCTTGCTCCAGCCGCTATACAACCAGGCTAAACCTGGTGAGCCACCAAGTGAGCTCCATAAACTCCGCCTAGCGCCATCTGTGCCTAACATAATTTGATCAATAAAACCGGCTTCAATCATGGCTTTCATCAATAACGCACTTGGCGGTGCATCCTGATCGCTTTGTCGAAGTGATTGGTCATATTCAACATTGATTCCGCTGGCAAGAATCTCTTTGTGGTACCCAATGTCGTTTTCTTTGTCTGTGTGTGACAAAGTCACTTTGTGAACTGGAATGTGCAATGCAATAAACAATTCAATCTGCTCTAGTGCGCCTGTTCCGTGCTCGCAATGAGAAATAATTGGTGCGCCAGTTATCTGTTGAGCAATTGCAACCGCTTCAAACAACCGTCTATCACGATCCTTAATTACGTGCCCAGATGTAACAACCTTTAATTGCCCGGCTTTAAACTCTGTGCCCTCCATGCCTACCTGAATATCTCTGATGAATACCTTTGCAAGATCTTCTGCATCCATATTTTCAAGCTCATCTGTTGGTAGGTAATAGCGATCAGTGTGTAATCCGGCGGTGGCAACAATGTTGACACCAGTTGCTTTAGAAATTGCAGCAAGCTTTAGTGCAGAGCGTCCTGATCCTGTTGGCATGCAATCGACCAAAGTCTGCACACCAGCGCTCCTACACAAATTTACTTCCGCAATTGCCTCTGTCTCTGATGGAAGGTGAATATGAGGGAAATCTCTAGAAACAATTGGAGAATCAATTATCAAGTGCTCGTGCATATATGTAACACCTAATTGACTTGCGGGAATATCACCTAAAACAGTTCTAACGAGATTTGGCATTTAGATCTCCAAAACTGCGCCGGTTTTAACTAACTCTTCACGTATTTTTGAAAACTTAATTGATCTGACTTCTTCTTTGCTTTTGATTGCAACTGATGCAGAAACCCCTGCAGCCACACCCATTGCCATGCATTGAGCCATAGATCTAATGCTGGCATGGGCATCATGTGTTGCAGAAAAACAGCGCCCAATAACCATCGTGTTTATTGAATCCTTAACGATCAGTGATCGAAGTGGAATTCCCACTGCAGAACCCTCTGGCAGGTACACCCAATTAGTCCCATCTCCGCTGTGGTGATCTTCAATGGGAGCGCCACATAGCGCCACTTGATCATCAAACTGTCGCGCCGTTAAAACATCATCTTTTTCTACACGGTAATCGCCATAAACTCTTCGGGTTTCTCTGACACCAATTAACGTTGAAAAGCCATACAGGGATGAGTTTTCATACCCCGGCACTTTATCGACTAAAAAGCGTGCGTACTCAGTTGCCTGTGCTCGCCCAGCAATTTCGGACTCAGTCAAAAAGAATGGGTCATCTAGGACAGATTCCAGCTCGCCTTTTGCATTTTTGCGCACCGAATCTAACCGCGTCATTACGGTGGCAGTCGTGTTAGGTACCGGTGTTATGTGGTCTGATCCCTCACGTCTTGGCAGCGCGTAACCAGCTTCGGTTGCCTCCTGCATTAATTCATGCAATCTATTTTTATCAATTTTCTTTCGCTCTGCCGCATTGACGTTAACCATTTTAAAAGTGGTAGTTAATGTCTGGGCCGGTGCAATATCGCCAGCTTTTTCATAACCAAAGCCTGCAAAATGTGACAGGTCGGCATCTCCTGTTGCATCGATAAAAAAGTCACCGCTTACTTTGCAACTGCCGGCGCGGGTTGCTAAAACCAACTCTCTTACCTGGCCATCTTTAACAACAACTTCTTGCAAAAGTGCGTGTAGGAGAATCTTGGCACCTGATTTTTGTAGCAACGATTCCCACACAACTTTTAAATGCTCCGGGTTATAGGTAACTCCCGTGCCGGCGCCATAGGTATTAGGCCGCTCGATCATTGATCCATAGCCAGATAGCCCTGATACGACATCATCTGGAATTCCGCCAACTATTTTTTTTGCGTTTTCACCTGGGGTGTAGAACCCATAAAAAGTATCTAGGACTGCCGTGCTTGTTCCGCCGGCAAAAGGCAGTCGGTCAATGACAAGAACATTAGATCCCGTACGGGCCGCGGCAATTGCCGCGGTCGCACCTGCCGAACCAGCGCCCATGACAATGACGTCAAAATGGCCCAGCTGGCGAAAAGTCATCCCTTGCCTCCCTTTTTTTATAATAACACATATGTCTATACTTATCGTTAGACCTAACCCTCAGGAGGAATCGTGCAATCACGACGGATAACAATGCTTGGTACTGGCTTAATCGCAGATTTTTACACAATGACACTTCATGGCCAGCGAAATCGAGATTTTGTTTCAGTTGTTTACTCAAGATCACAAGAGCGCGGTGATGCTTTTGCAAAGCGTTGGAACATTGCAAATGTCACAACAAGTCTTGAAGAAGCGATCAACCATCCTGATACTGATGTTGTAATTGTTGCTCTTCCAAACCACATGCACGAAGAGGCAATTACATTGGCTGCAAAAGCAGGCAAGGCGATTTTGTGTACAAAGCCATTGGCAAGAAATGCTGAGGAAGCAAAAAGAATTTTGGATACGGTAGAAAAAGCTGGAGTATTCGCTGGCTACCTAGAAGATCTTTGCTACACACCAAAGACATTAAAGGCTGTTAAAAGCGTTCAAAGTGGCGCTGTTGGCGATGTTTTATGGGTTCGCTCACGTGAGACTCACCCTGGCCCACACAGTGCCTGGTTCTGGGATGACAAACAAGCAGGTGGCGGTTGCATCATCGATTTGGGTTGCCACTGCATCGAAATCATTCGTAACTTTGTTGGTAAAGGCAATCGCCCAGTTGAGGTTCTCTGCTGGAAAGACACATTGGTGCATCCAATTAACGCAGAAGACAACGCAATTGCCCTCATTAAGTTTGAATCTGGCGCCATAGGTCAGTTTGAAGTTTCATGGACCTTCCGCGGCGGAATGGACCTTCGTGATGAAGTTGCCGGAACACATGGAACGATTTGGATGAACCACTTTTTACGTACTGGTTTTGAAATGTTTACAGCTGCAGAGGGCAATTCTTATATCGCTGAAAAATCTGAATCTTCAACTGGTTGGCTATTTCCTGTCGGCGATGAAGTTGCAGAGCTCGGCTATGTTGACATGTTTACCGACATGTTTAATGCAATGGAATCAAACACAAACCCAATGGAAACCTTCTATGACGGTTATGTTGTAAATGCGATTATGGATGCCTGTTTCAAGTCTGTTGAAAAACATGGATGGGTGCCTGTAGATCTAGATTGGAGAGGCGGAACAACTCCTCGAATCTCTAACACCCCAGCAATGTTTGAGGGACATGTCATCATCAAGCAGGAAACCCTGCCTGATGGTCGCGTGAAGTTGATCCTTAAGGATCCAAAGACAAATGAGTTTAGCGATCGCGTTGTCGCAACCGTTAATACTTGATTTTCTACTTCACTTAAAAACATCAAGTAAGAGAAAGTAAGGCGTGTTTCTTTCTACTTACCTTCGTCTTGAGCTCTTGTTAAGCGTTGTGAGATGAATACTGGGATCAGTGAAATCAAGATAACAACGGTTGCCACCACGTTGACCACACTTGCCTGATTAGGCCGTGACATCTCTTTTAGAATCCATAGAGGCAAGGTGTCCACACCTGGTGGGGCTGTGAAGATTGTTACAACTACTTCATCAAAGCTAAGTGCAAAGGCGAGCAATGCTCCAGCAACAAATGCAGTTCTAAATTGAGGGAAAGTAACTAATCTAAAGGTTTGCCATAGGCCTGCACCCAGATCTGCTGATGCTTCTTGTAGAGAAGGATTCATGCGCTTTAATCTTGCAAATACGTTGTTAAAGACCATGACAATACAAAATGTGGCGTGGGCGACGATCATGCCAAAGTAACCAATATTAAAACCTGCCGGTGATAAGAAAGAGTTATAGGTATTGCTAAAGGCAACGCCAGTAACGATGCCAGGAAGTGCGATGGGAAGAACAACCAAGAGATTAATTGTGCCCTTGCCAAAGAAATCAAAACCTTTAAGTGCAAAGGCAACAAGAGTGCCCAGGATGGCAGCTATGACAGTTGATCCTGCTGCCACGATGACTGAGTTAAGTAAAGCAGTGCGAATTGGTTGATAGGTTGCTGCAAATTCCCACCACTGCAATGAGAAGGTTTGAATCGGCCAACTAGAGATATTGGATTGGTTAAAGGAGTTCAAAATCAACACTAAAAGCGGTACATACATAAAGATCAAAATAAATGTAACTAAGGCAATTAAGATGATTTTGCTGGTTCTAGAAAGTCTTAACATGATTACATCCGCTCCAAAGAACCTGTGCGGCGTGCGACCATGAGGTAAATAACGACAAAAGCGATTGGCACCATGGAAAACGCTGCTGCAACTGGAGGGTTGAGATTGATGTTAGATGCAATGATCGAGCCGATCATTTGTGTGGAGCCACCTGTAAATTTAGCTACCAAGTAATCACCCAGGCTTAAAGAGAATGTAAAGACAGAGCCAGCAATAATTGCAGGAACGATTAAGGGCAAAACAATCCGGTAGATGGTGGTGAAACCTTTAGCACCCAGATCACTTGAGGCATCAAAGAGGTTGGGCGGAATCTGGCGGATCGCCGTAAAGACAGGTAGCGCCATATAAGGAAACCAGAGGTAGGTAAGCGTCAAAATAACAATTGGAATTGAAAAAGTAGGACCAGATATTCCAATAGGTGCAAGTGCCCAGTTAAAGAAACCTTCTTCTGTAAATACCAAGCGCATTGCGATGATCTTTACTAAATATCCTGCCCAAAGCGGCAATGTGATCGCTACAGCAAGTGCGTTTCTAACCCACGGGCGAGCAATCTTTGCCATGTAAATACCCAGTGGCACAGCAAATATCACTGACACACCAGTAACTGCTAGTGCAATCAAAAGCGTTCTAATCGAGGTTGAAATATATGCGGGAACCGTAAAGATTGAAATGAAATTTTCGAGAGTAAAACCAACAATTACCTTTGAGGTAAAGGGATCAACAAACCAAAAAGCGGTAATCAATAACAAGAATAGAGAGAGAATGTAAACGCCCACAATCCAAAACATTGGCAGGGCAATTAATCCAATTAATCTCAATCTGGCGCGCTTATACAAATAGGCAGAAATAGGCCTAGTGCCTGGCTTTGTATTAACTGCGCTCATCTTTACCTAACTCTGTGTGATCTTTTGTAAGTATTGAGTAAAGAGTGAAGGGATCTATTTCTAAATCCCTTCACTCTTTAACTACGTGTTATGCCTTACTGGTTAACCTTTTACGGTTGCCCAGGCGTTTGTCCATTCCTGGAAGCTGGTGCACTTAACGTCCTTGCGACCATCAATACAGGTTTCAATTGGAGTAGTCCAAGGCCAGATCTTCTTGAAGAAGACTTCATCTTCGGCTGCAAACTCATCACAGTGAGCTTGTGCTTCCGCACTTGACTTACAGAAGGCAATATTTGCTGGTGCCATACCGAAGTTCATTGCGATTGCGCCGTTAACAGATGCTGTACTTGTGTAATCCATCCATGCATATGAACAGTTAATGTTCTTTGTAGTTGAGCTAACCAACCAAGAGTCATACCAACCAGTTGAACCTTCTACTGGAAGTGTGGTCTTTAGGTTTGGCTTAGCAGCAAACTTACGAAGAATTTCCCAAGAGGTGCCGACAACTGTGTTGCCACCAGCAAATGAGGTTATCTGCGCTACTGCATCTGACCAGTACTCGCCAACAATTGTGTTCTGTTGCTTGAGCAATGCGATTGCAGCATCGAGCTGTGCTTGATCTAGAGCATATGGATTCTTAATTCCAAGCTCTGGCTTGTGATACATCAAGTACACAGCAGCATCTGCGATGTAAATTGGTGCGTCATAAGCAGTGATCTTGCCCTTGTATGGGCTATTTGTTTCCCAAACAACATCCCAGCTCTTTGGTGCTCCCTTAGTTACATCATCGTTGTACTGTAAAAGGTTTGCTCCTCGACCGATTGGAACACCGTATGGCTTGCCATTAACAGTGTCATAGATGTTATTGCGCATACCTGTTGCAATTTCATCGCTAAAGTTTGGAATTAAGTCAACATTAAGTGGCTGAACGTCTCCACCTACGATTAGACGTAGGGCAGCGTCACCTGATGCTGAAACAATGTCATATTGACCTGTTCGCATCAAAGTAACCATTTCATCACTTGTTCCAGCTGTACGTGACTTAACAATGCAACCGGTGTCTGCTTCGAACTTATCGGTCCACTTAGGATCGACGAATCCAGCCCAGTTGACAATATTTACTTCACCTTCATAATCGCCCATTGCTTCGTGCATAGGAATATCTGGTACTTCAATCTTCACCCCAGCTGAGTCACTTGATGAACAGCCAGAAAGAATCAAGACCGATACTGCTAACAGGCTAAACGCTGAGAGCTTCTTGTCTTTCATAGAACTTCCTTTCACCTGACTATATATAGTCATATTAGGTAGGTATCACTGCCGAGTGGTCGCTTTTCCAAACGGCACCGACCCGATCACCAGTTACAAATCGATTGACTTGATCTGGCAATTCTTCATTTAACCTGGTGGCAATTACCTTCTGCCCCGACTCTGTTTGAATCAAAAATATTGTTGTCGCTCCGATATATGAAGCTTCGATAATTGTTCCGACTATGCCGCGCTCGTTTGATTGTGGCTTGGTATCTGCGGGCACCAGTTTGATGCGCTCTGGTCTGATGTTTACTGTGGCCGTGCTGCCGAAAATCTCTTGCGCGGCTTGACCTGAAAATACATTTGAGACACCTAAGAACCGAGCAACAAATGTGCTCTCTGGTTTCTCATAGACTTGTTGTGGCGTACCAATTTGTTCAATTGCCCCTGCATTAAAGACTGCAATGCGATCGCTCATACGCATGGCCTCTTCTTGATCGTGAGTTACAAAGATAAATGTAATTCCAGCTTCACGCTGAATACGCTTGAGTTCGACCTGCATCTCTTCACGCAACTGTTTATCTAATGCGCCAAGAGGTTCATCTAGCAGCAACACCTTTGGGCGAAGAACTAGTGCACGGGCAAGTGCGATGCGCTGGCGTTGTCCTCCTGAGAGTTGATGTGGTAATCGCTGAGAAAGATGCGAAAGCTTTACTGAGTCAATTGCTTCCAACGCTTGTTTAGCGCGTTCTACCTTTGGAACTTTTCTTGTGCGAAGACCGTATTCAACATTTTCTTGGATGCTCATATGAGGGAAAAGTGCATAATCTTGGAACACTGTATTTACTGGGCGATCAAATGGTGCCAGTTCAGTTACATCTTGTGACTCAATCGAAACTGTTCCAGTGCTAGCACTCTCAAAGCCTGCAATTAATCTAAGAACTGTTGTCTTGCCAGAACCAGATGGACCAAGCATTGAGAAAAATTCACCAGCGTGAACATCTAAATCTAAATTGGCGACGGCGTGGACATCATCAAAAAATTTATTGACTCCACGAAGTGAAACAAATCCTGTGCTCAAGTACTTGACTCCCCCGCCTTGAAGTTTGTTTGGGTGAGCATACGATATAGGTCCAGATAATTCAGGAAAAGAGTGTTCGCCAACAAATTGTCGGGTTGCCTTGCGAGATTTCTATTGGCCCAAGCATCCAGGCACCCAGATGCCTAGCGATGGTGGAAACACAACAGGGTTCTGGCCAATGGCACTGCCATTCTTGCCATCGGCCCTTCCGGGGAAAGTGAAGTAGTTCTTAGAGTGTCATTGGAAGCAATGCTGCAATTTGATTGCGAGCAATTAAGAATCCTTGTTTCACTAAATCATCTGTTCCTTCGAATCTGCGATCTTCATGTTCAATACAAAGGACTCCGTCATAACCGACCTGTGACAGCGTTGCCACAAAGTTGGCCCAGTTAATCTCTCCATAGCCAGGCAAACGTGGACGCTGCCATCCGATTCCTCCGGACATAATTCCATTGTTGTAGAGACCTTCGCGGTCGATCTCCATGTCTTTGACGTGTGTGTGATAGATACGAGAACCAAATTCGCGAATCACGCGCTCAATATCAATCATCTGCCATAACAAGTGCGATGGATCCAAGTTAAGTCCAACTGTTGGTCCGAACTTATCAAACATCTCACGCCAAATTCTTGGTGAGTAGGCAACGTTGTGACCACTTGGCCACTCGTCCTTACTAAAGATCATTGGGCAGTTTTCGATTGCAATCTTTACATTGCTATCGGTTGCAACTTTTACAATCTCTGGCCAAACCTTTAGTGCCTCTGCCCAGTTCTCATCTTGTGTCTTAGAAGCATCTGCGCCAATAAACGTACTAACAACTGGCACACCCATAACACCGGCAGCACGAATTACTTTCTTTGTGTGCTCATTTACTAACTTGCGCTGCTCTGGATCTGGATGCAAATTATTTGGATAGTAACCAAGAGCTGACATCTCTATGTTGCGAGACTTCAACTGCCCAACTATCTCTTCACCTTCAGATTTGCTGAGATCTTCAACTTCAATGTGGGTAATGCCGGCATATCTTCTATTGGCACCAGCGCTTTTTGGCCAACAACAGACTTCTAGCATTTCGAACTTTTCGGCAGCTGCCCAATCCGCTATTTCAAGCAAGGATAGATCTGGCAGTGGGGCAGTTAGTAGTCCTAGCTTCATTTGTATCTCCTGTTCGGCTTTAGTGTTTGTCTAAGCAATCTTGACCCAGGCTGAATTTTTCGAACTCTGAGCAATTGCATCGGTGATCTCTAAACTCTTAACTCCATCTGCAAAGGTTGGATAGGAGTTAGATTCAGTTCCCTTGTTTATATCTTCATACACTCTTTCAAATAAACCGCGGAATGTCTCTGAAAAGCCCTCTACATGGCCACCAGGGTAAAAGGCTGTCTTTGCTGCATTGGCAGATAACATGCCAGGATCTTTATGTAGAACTTCATTTGCTCTACCTCTGTGGCCAATCCATAACTGTTCTGGATTTTCTGAATCAAAAGCAAGTGATCCTTCTGGTCCGCTTATCTCCCAGTTAATTGAGTTCTTGCGGCCAGATGAGATCTGAGAAATAGAGACTGTGCCACGTGCTCCGTTGTTAAATCTTAAAAGTATTCCAGCCGCATCATCAGAGCTCATATCAACAGCCTGACGAGCAGACGTTGAATCGATAGTAAATGTCTGAACAGGCCCAGTCGGTTTTTGTCTAACAGGGACCAGAGTATGTAGATCTGCAAATACTTCGGTGACTTTAAGCCCTGTGACAAAGCCGATCTGATCAATTAAATGAGATCCAATGTCAGCAACTGCCCTTAGTTGCCCTGCTTTTTCTGATTCAAGGCGCCAGTTCCAATCGGTATCTAGCGTTAACCAATCTTGATGATAGTGACCCTTGATATAACGGGGAGCACCAATCTGCTTTTGGCCGATCAAATGCTTGGCTTCATGAACCATAGGATAAAAACGAGTATTAAAACATGTTGCGTGAATTAGCCCTGTTTTCTTGGCTAGATCTACTAGCTCTCTGCCTTCTTGAGCAGATAGCGCCAAGGGTTTTTCACAGACCACATGCTTGCCGGCGTTTAGCAACTGTTTGACTTGCTCATAGTGAAGAGCATTAGGTGATGTAACGTGGACAACGGTTACATCCTTGTCTTGGCAGATTTGATCAAGTGATTCATATGCCAGATCTACTAAAAGTTTTTTAGCGCCAATTTTTGTACTTTCAGGATTTCCTGCAAGAACACCCTTAACCGGCACGCCAGTTCGGCGAATTGATTCCACATGCACAGTACCAATAAATCCTGTACCAATGACTGAAGCAGAATTAATCGTCATAGTTCTATGAATTCTGAGATATCTTCGAATACGTCCAGGCAAGAACAAGAATAATTGCACCGTAAATCATCTGCTTAACTGCCTCTGATGAGTTAATAGTTGCTAATAGATAAGACAAAACAGTAAGTATTAGCGTTCCTAGAATGGTCCCGGTGTAGTTACCGATGCCTCCCATAATCGAGGTGCCACCGATGACAACAGCAGCAACAGATGGAAGCAAGAATGGATTTGCAAGACTAATAGCAACGGCCCCAGATTGTCCGCCAATGAGCACTCCGCCGATTCCACCTAATAGCGCACAGATAACGTAAGTTGCCCATTGGACTTGCCAGACTTTTACTCCTGCTAAGCGAGCAGCTTGTGCGTTATCACCGATTGCATAGATCAAGCGGCCAAGACCAGTTTTGTTGAGAACAAATAGAAGTAGGCCACCAATTACAGCCCAAATTACTAAGGGCCACGAAAGCGGATCAAAGAGGAAGGTTGCATTACTTGCCGTAACTAAAATCTCTGGCATAGAAGAGCTTCCCTTAAGGAAAGTAGTCACACCCACCGTGAAAACACCGATCAAAACCGCATTCATTCCAAGAGTCATAATCAGTGGATTCATTCCAAATAAACCAACTGCGAGTCCATTGATTGATCCCACGAGAATGCAGAAAAAAGCACCCCACAACAATGCCGTCAAAGTTCCTGATGGAGATTTAACGCTAACAATAAATGCAGCTCCAGCTGCGATCATTGCAAGTGATAGATCGATTCCACCTGTAAGCATGCAGATTGTTTGACCGGCAGCCAATAAACCAAGAGGTGCAGCCAGAGCGAAAGTAACGCCAACGGCTGGAATTGAGAAAAAGTACGGGTCAATAAAGCTGGTTAACAGAAATATTCCTATGAGGATGCCAAAGAGTGCCCAAATAGATTTGGAAACCTTTACTGTGGCAAAGTTTTTCAGTGTGCTCATTTAAGTTTTTCCCGTTCGTTTGCGCAGTAAACCACCAACTAGCACCACGAAGATAGTTAGTGCTCCAGTAATGATTTGTGAATAAGCTGGATCAATTCCATAGGCAAGCAAGATATTTGGAATGAAATACAAAACAAGTGCAGCCATTGCAGGGCCTGCTAATCCACCAACACCACCTGCAAGTGAAACGCCTCCCAAAACTGCACCAGCAACAGAGTTAAGTGTTGCGGTATTACTTATCGTTGCAAAAGGACTAGCACTCAAGGTGATTCCAGTTAAAACAACGCCTGATAGGCCAGCAAATAAGCCACCAACTGCATACAGTTTGATGCGAGTGCGATTGACATTAACACCAGAGAGAAACGCTGCATCTTTATTGGAACCAATTGCATACATTGCAATTCCCGTGCGGCTTCTATACAGGGGAATCCAGATAACAAGAAGTGGCAAAATCAACCAGATAAGTGGTGGAATAAAGTTTGGATCTTTTCCACCAATGAGGTCGGCCACGCCTTGATTGATTCCTCCACCAGGTTGTGGCATAACTAACATGGCAACACCGACTAATAAGAAGCTTGTAGCTAAGGTGACGACAATGTCGGCGATACCCGATGCGGAGACAATCCATCCCGTGATTGCGCCTATAAGAGCACCTACTGCAACAAAAAATATTGCCAATAAAACTGATGTTGTAAATGATGTGCCTGCCATATATTTAGCACTTAAACAGTTAATCAAAACAGCTTCGGCGCCAATTGCAAGGTTAATACCACCACCGATAATGATGATCGCCTGACCCATCGACAAAAGAGCAATTGGCAAAATACCCAAGATAAATGTGCGAGCTTCGTATGATCCAAACTGAGGCAGTTGACTAATTCTCCAAGCACCAAGAATTAGAACTAAAACTACAATTCCAATGTTCCAGCTTTGCCTGCGAGTTTGAACTAGATTCATCGCGTTACCACCAAACCGTGGGCTGCATTCATCAAGTTTTCCTCACTGCATTTTTCAATCTCAAGGTTTGCTTGGACTTTACCTTCATAAATCACAATTGCACGATCACAAGTAAGCTGAATTTCTCGAAGCTCTGAAGTAAACAAAAGTACGGATTTTCCTTCATCAGCAAATTTTCTAATTAACTCGTAAATCTGTTGTTTTGTTCCAACGTCGATTCCTCGTGTTGGGTCAAAACAAAGTAATAGGTCAAATCCAGTTGTAACCCAGCGACCGATGGTCACTTTTTGCTGATTGCCTCCAGATAATCGTTTCACTTGAGACTTTGCACGTGTATCAATTTCAAGAGAAGCAACAGCGTTATCAACTGTTCTATTCTCTTCTTTACCCTTGATTCTGCCCCAGTTTGTGAAGCCTCTAAATCGTGTTAGCGCTAAATTTTCTCTAATAGAGCGCTGTGGCATTAATGCAGATTTACGATCACCAGGAACATAAGAAATTCCTAATTTGATGGCATCTGCTGGATGTCTAAACGTAACTTTTTGGCCGTTAACCACAATCTCGCCGGAATCAGGTTTTGCTTGTCCAGCTAAAATCTCAAATAAGTAATCTTGACCTTGGCCTTCTAGGGCCGCAACGCCTAATACTTCGCCTTTTTTAATCTCAAATGAAACATCCGTCAGGTTTTTTCCACCCGAAAGGTTGATAACTTCTAATAAGGTCTCGGAATCATTCGAGTTTTGCTTAGAATGTCTAGAAGCGTTAGCAACGTTATTTTTCTCTCCAAGCATCGCTGAAACAATTCTCTCTTCAATTTCTTTAGTGGTCTTAAATGAGTCCACATCGATGCCATCTCTAAGAACAGTAGCCCAATCACAAATGCTTTCAATCTCTGCAAGTCGGTGTGAAATGAAAATTACTGACTTACCCTTCTTTTTCTGTGCATTCATAATCTCAATAACTTTGTCCGCCAAATCAATTGGCAACGCTGCTGTGATTTCGTCCAAGATAAGTAGCTCTGGATCGTGACTGAGTGCTCTGGCTAGATCGATCATTCGCAAAGTGGGCAGTTCAATGTTGGCAGCGATCTCATTTAAATTAACGCTTAACCCCATGGCATCTAGCTCTTTGAGGAATCGCTTTTCATTTGTTCCAGTTAAGACCAAGTTGCGCTGTAGAGAGACATCAGGGATTAATGCAGGGTCTTGAAATACTGGTGCAACACCATTTTTTCTCGCATCATCTGGAGATGAAAACTGAACTTTTTTGCCATGTAATGAGATATGGCCTGTATCAGATGTGATTACTCCAGTTAAAATCTTTACCAAGGTAGATTTGCCGGCCCCATTTGCACCTAACAGCGCATGAATCTCACCGGGTCTTACTGACAAATTGGCCTTTTTTAGTGCGACGACAGGACCATAAGATTTTGCTACAGAGTTGATCTCGAGCAGTAGATCCATGGTCAGATTTATTCCTATCGTTTTTCGTGATTCTAGTGGTGATTTTGTCTAAATCTTAATTAGTTGAGGCTTGAAGATTTCTCTCCAAGCCTCAACCAATGTAAAGCGACTACTTAACTATTAGTTGAACAATAGTTATTAGCGTCCTCCGTCATTTGAATCTTGTGGTGCCTTGCAACGGAATAGCTGTGAAGGTGTAAATGTTGTCTTTCCAGGAAGTGAAAGTGTTGCAGAGAAAGTTGCTTCTTGTGTTGCAACAATTCGAGCATCAATTTCCTTCTTGTTAGCAGCATATGTAAGTGCAGCTGGAGCCAAGAGATTCTTAGCTGGAACAGTCTTACCATCTAGAAGATCGATAGCTACCTTTGCAGCATATCCACCAACGATTGCTGGGTTAGGAACAACGATTCCAACAAAGCCCTTAGGTGCTAGAGACTTAGTTAGCTTCATGAACTCATTGTTATCTGAACCTACAACAGGGATGTACTTACCCTTTAGCTTGGTTGTCATTGCAGTAACGATGTTGTAATCGATACCTGATGTCCATACACCTTGGAACTTACCTGGAACTAGCAATTGGTTAGCAAGAGTTCCGCCTGTTGCCCAATCCCAGTTAGTAAATACCTCTTTGGTGATTTTAATGTTCTTATGCTTGGCCATCTCAGCCTTAAAGCCCTTGTCACGATCTGTGTCTGCACCAGCACCTGAGGCACCACGCATATAAAGAACGTTACCCTTGTACTTCATTGCCTTTGCAAGTGCAGCAGCACCTACGCGACCATATTCAACCTGATCATTTGCTACCAGAGTTGTGTTTGGAGCGGTGATTGCGTTATCGACTGCAATAACCTTGATGCCAGCATCTGTTGCTTCTTTGATCGCTGCGTTGTTTGCTGCAGGATCTCCAGAGTTGATGATGATTGCATTCATGCCTTGAGTTCTCAAGGTACGGATATCTGCTGATTGACCAGCTGCATCTGTGTTACGTGATAGAACAGTTACGTTTGCAACCTTGCCTGAGAGTGTTGCCTCAGCTTTGATTGCGCAAACCATAGTTTCACGCCATGAGTTTCCTGCCCAGCTGTTACTTACGCCAATTTTGTAGTTATTAGCTTGTGCTGGAACTGCAAATACAGTTACACCCATTGCAAGAGCAATTGATGCGGATACTGCAACTGCAGATTTAATGCGCTTTGAACCTAGTTTCATTGCATTCCTTCCGATTGTCGAATGGTTTTGGAGTTAAATCCTCAACCCTAAAGTTGGAGATTTCAACCCCTTTTGCCCTTTTCCTGCGAATTGATATCAAATTGATACAAACCAACTCGTAAAACGAGCGGACTTGTTCCCTCTCGATTAGCCAGCACCCCCTATAGAAGCATTTGACCCGGTTAGTCGAGACGATAGGCGCCGAGCATGTTCGGCATAGGCAGCATCAAAGAGGCGCTTACTTTCTGTTTCGCCCACTACTGCAGAGCTAGTTAAAACTTGTGGTGTGTAACCATGTGCAAAAAGTTTTTCTGCAACTTGCACTTTAATCTCATTAACAATTGCAATCGCAGTCATTGTTGAACCAGGACCAACAGGAGTTTGCATTCCAGGAATTTCAACAAGCGCGTCACCAAGTGGCACCATTAAATCCAAAACTAAATCTGCATTATCTGACAGCGTTGTGCCAGAAGAGTGATTAGCTTTACCTGCTTTGTTACTTGCCATTGAAGTTACAGCAATAACTTTGATGCCACGTTTTCTTGCACCAATAGCCATTTCAATTGGAACAGCCGTCTTTCCGCCCACACTAAAAATCATAAGGATGTCGTTCTCATTAAAATCCCAGTTTTTTAGGATCTCTTCTGCAAATCCTTCAACGCGTTCGATAAACATCGCTTGGCGTTGGCCGTTTGATCCGACTACTTGCGTATGAAATGTCATTGAAAGTTCGGCCATTGGATTAAAACCGGCATACGAACCGTAACGAGGGAACATCTCCTCCAGTGGAATTCTTGAATGACCTGTTCCAAAGAGATGAACAACGCCGTCTTTTAAAATTGAATCAGCGCACCACTGTGCTGCGGTGCTAATTTTTTCCCCTTGTTGATCCATCAAATCAGTGAGTAACTGTTGGACTTTGGTACTCCAGAGGCCAGCTAGTGAGGAACTCATGTGTGGATTACACCCCTTCAATTTGATCAACCTGAACTGGTACCCTTTCTGAGTGAACAGAATGTCTATACCAATTTTGAAGTCAAGGTAGTCCTTTCATGAAGGCAAGTCAAGGGAAAAGCAGTGAGCACTCGGGACTTCGCTATCGAGAAATTGAGGCGTGGCTGCGGGAAATAATCCTAAATGGCCGCCCGGGTGAAGTTATCCCTTCTGAAGTTGAGATTGCGGCAAGTTTTGAAGTTAGCCGAATGACTGCCCGCCAAGCCGTTCTTAACTTAATGCGCGAAGGGTTAGTAGATCGCCGTCGCGGAGCTGGAACTTTTATCGCAGACAACCCATTACACAGACGAGAGGGCGTACTTCTTTCTTTTACTGAGGATATGAAGCGACGGGGTTTACGGCCATCTTCTGAGTTGATCTCTGCAAAAAAAGAGATTGCAACCCCATCGGATTTAAAAATGTTAAATCTTAAAGATCCATCAACCGTGATTGTTATTAAAAGACTGCGTTTGGCTGATGAAACTCCGTTGGCCCTAGAAAGAGTTGTGCTGACATCACAGTGCCAGAAGGTATTAGATGAAGATTTAACTTCAGGTTCACTCCATGATGCATTGCGAAAAAATGGCATCCAACCGACCTTGGCTAGTGGATGGCTAAAGGCGAGATTGGCGACAACTCAAGAAGCTAACCGCTTGGACTTACCCACCAAATCACCTTTGCTAGTTGAAACCCGCGTGATTGAAGACCAGTTTGGAACACCAATTGAACATACAGAAACTGCTTATGCGGCAAACCGTTATGTTGTAGATATCAAACTTAACTGCGCACCGGCTGTTATTGCGCCATATAGCGCGGCACCAATAGAGCCTGCATAAAACCCTAAAGTCGCTGGGACAATATTGATATCACTTGTTGGATAAAGGTGAGCACGCTCATGCATAGCAGTACGAATTTCTTTCAGAAGAATGTCGCCAGATTGGGCAACACCGCCCCCAATAACGATTGTGTCTGGAGCAAGAACAACCATGATGTTGGTTAACGTAATTGCAATCCAGTAAGCCACTTCTTTAAAAGCTGCTAACGCTTTTTCATCTCCGGCAACTGCATTTTTGTATGCCTCTTCAGCAGTTTTTGTCCCCGCAAGTTTTGCAATTGCAGAAGAGTTTGTTAGAGGCTCTGCGCAACCTTGTGCCCCACAACCACAGATTGGTCCATCAAACTTAATGATCTGATGGGCTATCTCACCTGCGGCGCCACTTGCACCCAAATGGATCTTGCCATCGATGACAACACCGCCGCCAACACCGGTTCCCATCACAAAACATGCGACAGTTCTTTTGCCTAACGCTGCGCCCATGATTGCTTCACCCAAAGTAAATGACCGCGCATCATTGATAATTGCAGTAGGTAGGTTTGTTGCCTTTCTTATTGGTTCTAGCGCCTGAAATCCGCGCCAAGCACCCGGCAAATTTGGAAATAGTTCGATGGTTCCATCGGCATTAAATAGTCCAGGAACTGCAACCCCAACACCACTTAAATTAGAAAACTCCTTCTGCTTGTTGGCAGCTATTTCGGCAAGCCTTGAAACAACATGGGCAGGGCCCTTGTCTGCTTCTGTGGGAACGTCTTCTTCTTTAATAACTTTCCAGGAGTCTCCACTTTTTTCGATGACAGCAACTTTTATATTAGTGCCACCTAAATCTAAACCGAGAAATCTATCCACGACCGAATCTTTCCACGAATTCGTCAATCATCACAGCCGTAGTTGTTGCGCCGCTTCTAGAGATTCCAGCATCTAGATACTCCATGAGTGAGTCCAAGGTGCGCACTCCGCCAGCGCTCTTGATCTTTATGCTTGGGCTAACACTTGCCTTCATTAACTTAATATCTGCAATAGAAGCACCTGTTGGGGCATATCCTGTAGAAGTCTTAACATAGTGAGCACCTGCTGCCTCACTTAACTTACAGGCAGTTACCTTTTCTTCATCTGTTAAATAGGCATTTTCAAGAATTACCTTAACGGTGTGACCTGCGGAAGCATCAACTACTGCCTTGATGTCAGCTTGTACCTCTGCATGTAAACCAGACTTTAGATGGCCGATATTGATGACCATATCTATCTCAGTAGCACCGTCGGCAACTGCTTGCTTGGTTTCAAAGACCTTAACTTCAGTTGTATTTGATCCATGGGGAAAGCCCACAACTGTTCCAACCAAGACATCTGTACCTTTCAATAGATCAGCACAAAACTTCACATCAGATGGCTTGCAACACACAGATGCCACATCGTATTTTTTGGCAATCTCACATCCAGCTTTAACCTCTTCTCGAGTCATCTCTGGCTTTAAAAGTGAGTGATCAATCGTCTTTGCGATTATTTTTGCTGTGTACTTTGGATGTGACATTTTTATCCTTTTCATTAGTTAGTGATGTTGTTTTAAACTCCAGAGTTAACTGACCATCCCCCATCAATTTCAATAATCTGACCAGTAACTCCTTGATTTTCAATCAAATAAACATAGGCAGATGCAACCTGATCGGCAGATAGCTGAGTCGGTGCAAATGGTTGCTTTTTCTTTGTAAATTCGGCAATCTCAGGATTTTGTGCAGCGCGAGCTGCCATAGGTGTTGCAACAAGACTTGGGGCAACAGCGTTAACTCTTATTGAGTCGGTTAAGTAGGCAGCAGATAGGGTTTTAACAAGGGTATTAACTCCACCCTTTGCAACAGCGTAGGCATGTGTTCTGAAAAATTCGGGTGATGGTGAAGTTGCAAGAATAGATGAGGTCAAAATCAATGAACCGCCGCCATTGTTTTTGAAATACTTAATCGCTTCCCTGGCAGTTAAAAAAGCAGTCGTTAAATTTAAATCTAATGTCTGATCCCACGCTGATTTTGAAATATCTTCAATTGCACCATCGCCAAAGCTGCGACCTGATCCCCCAACTATTGAAACTACGTGATCTAATCCATCTAATTGCTTAATCGCTTTATCAAATGCGCCTAAAACTAACTGTTCATCTCTAATGTCTATCGCTGAGTAGCCCTTTACCTGTGAAAATTGGGCTGATAACGCTTTACAGTCTTGTTCTTCTCCACCAACTATATAAATGGAGTAATCCTTATTTGAAAGTTGAGCAACTAAGGCTGCAGCGATACCTCTGCTGCCCGTAATTAAAACCTTCTTGCCCATATTTTCAGTATAACTTAAGGCCGCATGAGTTGTCTATACAATTGGAAGCTATTTTCTTCAGGTGCAAAACCCTAGCGCGGGTAGCCTTTGCTCATGAATGGTGCACTGGCTCTTGCTGGTTCTGGTGAGTATCTGCCTGTGATGCAAAGCCTGGAGCAATCACTTTTAAACAATGCAATTGAACGTGGCAAGAACAACACCTATATCCAGATTCCAACAGCTGCGGGGCAAGAAAGTAATGATCGACTTAGTTTTTGGAAAACACTTGGCGCGCAGCAAGCCGAACGCTTGTATACACAGCAAGTATTTTTACCAATCTATACCCGCGAAGATGCCATGAATGAAAACTTTGCTCAACAGGTAAAAAATGCGGGACTTATCTATCTTTCCGGAGGAGATCCTGGATATTTGGCACGTACATTAATTGATACACCCGTTTGGTCTGCCATTGAAACTGCTTGGAGATCTGGAAGCTCACTTGCTGGGTGTAGCGCTGGCGCAATGGCAATGGGTAAACATGTTCCTAATTTTTTTAGACCAAAAGAAGATGGGACCGATGGCTTTGGAATAATTGGTGAGATCCGGACTATCCCCCATTACAACAAGTTCTTTGGGTGGATTCCAGATGCTGCAGCTCGTAAGTTATTAACTGCCCCGGTTGGAACATCCGTTATCGGAATCGATGAATCAACTGCCCTAGTAACAGGATTGAATAGTGATCCAGATGTTAGTTTTGAAAACAAGAATTGGCGAGTCCACGGTGAGGGTCATGTACATCTTTTGCGTGGAGAAGGCGATCACGCACATAAGTTTGGCCATGGAGAAATCGTCACTCTTTAATTCTGTTTAAGGAAATTACTTACTTGCCTGCTTTGCAGCGTTCTGAGCAGTACTTAACATTTTCCCAATCTCTTGCCCACTTTTTACGCCACTCAAACTCCAGTCCACAACGAACACACACCTTTGGCGCAAAACCATTTTTTATCTTTGCTTTCATATTTGGATTAACTCTTTAATTTCTTGATGTGTCGTGAATTCGACACATTGAGCATTCGGTGCAAGGCAGAGACAATAAGTGAACTTCGGTGCGCGGCTATCCACTTATATCCAAAACGCCCGAAGGGGCCAGATGCTGTAACAAATAGTCCAAGCAGTCGGTTCCCACGTTTTTTCAATAGAAAGGCGATTGCTGGAGCACCAGCCAATACAGTTCCATTTGAAATCACCTGTACTGACTTTGAACACTGTTGATAAGTCAGACCGTATTTTGTTAAATCTGCTTTCTGAAATGGCTTTGAATCTATAACTAATCTCTGCTCAATCCATTCAATGCTTGACTCACAGAACGCACATTCTCCGTCATAGATAACAATAATTTGATTTTCCATCGCAAGGTTAAGAGTACATGGCAGTTGAAACTGGCGGATTAGGGCTAGCCAATAAATGTCTACTTAGCCAAAGGACCAAGTAAATAACCAGCTAATCGTTGGGCAGGATTACTTTGATTTGCATGCTTGCCTTTAAATGATGCTGTTCCATCTACACCACAAAGAGAGATGATGTAATCAGGGCCACCTGGGTGCGAACCAATCCAGTTAGTTAAGTTATATACAGATCCATCAATTACACTCCAACAATTGGCACGTTTATTGTTTTGAGCAACCTGTGACATCGTGTAAGTAACAATCGTCGGTGCCGAAGGTGAACCTGGTTGTGAACTTGGAGCAGCTGAAGTAACAGCATCTGCGCCTCTTTTTACTTCGCCCGGAACTTCTCGATCACCAACTGCGATCGTTACTGCAGATTTACTACGTGATGTCAGTAAAAAACTATAAGTACCTGTCTCCGCAGGAGCCGAATACCTACCAAGATAGAGGTAGTTAGTTCTGCCATAGGGTTCAAAGAATTTTGTACGCTCATCTAACTTTATGGTGAGTTTGGAACCTGAAGGCGCGGTTACAACAAGAGAAGGAAGTTGTGACGCTCTTAAAGAATTTTCAGGTTTTTTGTCCACTATTAAATATTGAATCTCTAGCGACTCACCCGACTTTAAATTTGCTCTAAAGCCACGCTTTTCTCCTGCCTTATTAAAGGATGCACGAATAGCAAAAGAAACCGTTCCATCAACTAGTAATGGCCCTTTTGCTGCTGAAGTCTCACTAGGAAATAGAGCAACAGGCTGATGCGCAGATGCTTGAACAGGTGCGAGTAGAACCACTGCAAAGACAAAGACCAGAAGACGTTTCATTTGAGCAAAATACCGTATCTACAGAAAAGGCTCATCTTTAAAATTTTCTGAGGTTCAAGAGGCCGTTTATTCAATGCCCCTTGGACCAACACAGAGAAAACTTGCTGCAATCATTTAGTGCTGTCCATTTGGCTTTCATTATCCATGCATGAAAGCTCATAACATGCTGGGGAGCCAGTAAAGTTGAGAAATGGAGCGGCTGATCTATGTAGCATTTGATCATCTCAATGAAAACTACGGCGTCCTGAAAAATAGCGATCCTTCCAAAGATGTCATTGTTTTAGTCGAAAGCAAGCGCATGACGACGGGCAGAAAATGGCACGGACAGCGTCTTCATTTCTTAATCTCATCAGCTCGCCATTTTGCACAGCACCTTGAATCACTCGGATACACAGTCCGCTATGAAAAGGCTGCGACCACAATTGACGGTTTACAAAAAGTTAAAAAAGAATTTCCGGATTTGCCCATCATTTCTGCTGAGCCTTCATCTTTTCGACAGTTTGCTGCGCTCAAAGAATTTGGTGTGGAGTTTGTATCTAATGACTTTTTCTTAACACCGCGTCCACTTTTTGCCCAGTGGGCCGATGGTCAAAAGAGTTACTTAATGGAAAATTTCTATCGCCTTCAAAGAACGCGCCTTAATGTGCTGATGGAGAAAGGCAAACCTGTTGGTGGTGCATGGAACTTTGATAAAGAAAATAGATTGCCTCCCCCAAAAAACTACACCTGGCCCGCATATTTAGAACACAAACGAGATCAGATAGATAAAGATGTTGCTGCAGAAATTGGTTACAGCCCAGATGCAACGTGGGCAACCACTCGCAAAGGTGCACTAGCTCAACTAAAAAACTTTATTAACAATCACTTTGCAGAATTTGGTCCCTATGAAGATGCGATGGCGCTAGATAACTGGGCGCTACATCACTCACTATTGTCTCCATATTTAAATAATGGATTGCTACATGCCGAAGAAGTAATCGATGCAGCAGAGGCTGCCTTTAAAACCGGTGAAATACCAATTGCATCTGCAGAAGGATTTATTCGCCAAATTATTGGCTGGCGAGAATATGTAAACGGAATGTATTGGTACCTAGGCCCTGAATACCGAGAAAACAATCAACTGGGTGCTAACCGACCATTGCTGCCGTTGTTTAGTGATTCCAATAAAACGCAGATGAACTGTGTGAAAACAATTGTCTCTGACATAGAAACCCGTGCTTGGGTTCATCACATTCCACGGCTAATGGTTTTAAGTAATTTAGCTTTGATAACAGGTACTAATCCGCAAGAGTTTTTAGATTGGATGCGAGAAGTATTCATCGATGCGAGCGAATGGGTAATGGTTCCAAACGTTATCGGTATGGGTTTACATGCAGATGGCGGGGCCATGATGAGTAAGCCCTATGCGGCAGGTGGTGCCTATATCTCGCGCATGGGAAGTTACTGCAAGAGCTGTGTTTATGATCCAAAACTGCGCGTTGGTGATACCGCATGTCCCTTTACGACCTTGTATTGGGATTTTCTTGATCGCCATAAAGAGACGTTTGTTAAAAACCACCGCATGAGCCAGCAAGTAAATGGCCTAAAGCGGTTAAGTGATTTAGACGATCTGCGCGTTAGGGCTCAGCAAGTATTAGATGGACTAGATAAGGGTGCTATTTAAATACGCTTTGCGCCGACAAATGGTTTGCGACCAAAACTTCTTGGAAACTCTACGACCTCAACGCGCTTGCCTGGACGTGGTGCGTGAACCATTTTTCCGCCGCCCATATAGATGGCAACGTGGCTAATTGGCTTACCAAAAAACACCAGGTCCCCTGGCTTAACAGAGCTAAAAGATATGTTCTTTCCATATCTAATTTGTGCTCTAGAAGAGTGAGGCAGTGAAACTCCTGCATTTTGGAAAGCGCGCATTGTCAATCCTGAACAGTCCCATCTAGTTGGTCCAGCTGCTGCCCACACATAAATATCGCCAATTTGTGCCAGCGCATACTTTAAAGCTTTTGAGCCACGAGTGTTATCGCCAACAAAACTTGATGCATATTTCTTCGATGCATCAAAAATTCTGCCCTCGCGCTCACTCTCTTCACGTGCAAGGCGTTCGCGATCTTCTTTCTTTAATGTGTTCAGCAGTTTTTCTGCAGAGGCCAAAGATGACTTTGCTTTTGCAATCTCTTTATTCAAAATCGCTCTTTCGCGAATCAAGAGCGCCGTCTTGTCAGAGACAACAGACTGTGAGGCATCTACGCGCTGCTTGCTCGTTGAGAACTGACGCAACTGGCGGGCATAGTTGGTAGATACAAATCCCAAAGTAGATGCATCCGCTAAATACTGTGAAGGGTCAACAGAAAAAACCAAACCTATCGACTGCCCTAAACCACCTGACATATAGTTTTCGCGGGCAATCTTTTCGATGACAGAACTGGCTGCATTTAAATCCTTACGTAAAACAACTTCTCGGCCCTGGAGAATTTGCATTTCTTTCTCTAAAGCTTTAATTCGAATATTTGCCTCATTGGCTGCCTCATATTTTTCAGCGGCCACTGTTCTTAGGCGATCAACTTCTCTTTGAACACTTGCCACCGACGGGGCTGCCGATGAAACTGAAGGGATCAACGTGATGGCAAGTGCCATAGCAACAACCTGGATAACCCAAATCCGCACGCGCTTAGGAGCATTGCCCGCGCGAAGCTGCATTGCATTCGCTATTTTGATCAACACCAAAACATTCTAACCAAGGCCCTTGTCTAGACACTCATTGAAATTGCACTGATTCAGGCGTAGCGGCCAAGAAACTTGTCACAAAAGTACTGAGTAAATACTGAGCCCAGCGTAAATGAATTACGCAACATTCATGTTGCGTAAATACCCCCTTGGACGGTAGAGTCGGAAACATAAGGCCGCCGGCCCCATTGGCCCTGGCCAGATCTCTACAGAAAGTGATCCCCGTGCTCAATATGAAGAAACCCGCAGCCCTTGTTGCAGCCTTGATGATGCTTGGCCTCGTTACAGGTTGTTCCTCCCCTACTAATGAGCAGGCAGCGAAGGTTTCGGAGTTAACTATTTATTCCGGAAGATCCGAAGAGTTCATCGCGCCGTTTTTTGCCAACTGGGAAGAATCTACTGGCATCAAACTCAATGTTAGATACGGAGACTCTGCCGAACTTTCTGCGCAGATTTTAGAAGAGGGTAACAATTCACCTGCAGATCTATTTCTTTCACAAGATGCCGGATCACTTGGCGCCATTTCACAGGCCGGGCTATTTACAACCTTGCCAGCAGATGTTGCAGCAAACATACCTACAGAGTTTGTAGCAGCTAACCGCAAATGGGTTGGTGTTACAGGTCGCGCTCGCGTATTTGCCTATGCCCCAGATCGCTTAAAGGTTTTGCCAACATCTGTCACAGATTTAGTTAAACCGATCTATAAAAATCAGATTGGCATTGCTCCAACAAACGCATCACTTCAAGCTTTTCTTACTGCGCTTATAGAAAGCAAGGGAAGCAGTTTTGCCAAAACCTGGTTAGAAGGATTGCAAGCAAATGGTGTGAAGATCTACCTCAAGAACTCAGCCATTGTTGAAGCAATCGATAAGGGTGAGATCTCAATAGGCCTTGTTAATCACTACTACACCTGGGAAGTATCAGAGGCTCTTGGGCGAGCAATCAATGTTAAGAATGGCTTCTTCGCACCCGGAGATCTAGGTAATCTGATTAACGTATCTGGCGCTGGCATCTTGAAGACAAGTGCAAAGCAAAAAGCGGCACAAGATTTAATCAACTTTCTGACTTCTGCTGCGGCACAAGAAAAATTCGTATCCGACACTCATGAATACTCACTGATCAATGGCGCAAAAGCACCTACTGATCTGCCTGCGCTAGATGCAATTGGCGCCCCAGCAATTGATTTGAAAACCCTGAGCAACATCAAGGCAACACAAGATCTGCTCATTCAAGTAGGTCTGTTGTAGAAAAATGTTAACCACTTCCCCTGCGCCAATAGAGCAACAACATTTACCGGTTGCGCAATCACGCTCTGGATGGCGGGTTGCGCTACTTGCTGCAGTAGGGGCAGTTGCCGCTATTTCGATGATTCCATTTGTCTATCTCTTGGTTCGCGCAAGTGATAAACCAATTGATGAAATTATCCAGCTGCTATTTCGCCAAAAAACATTAGAAGTTCTTGCAACCACTGCCTCTCTTGTTGTGTGCGTAGTTGTAATCAATCTTATTTTAGGCGTTGCAATCGCTAGTGGGCTTCACTTTGTGCAGTTACCAATGAAGCGCCTATTAGTTATTCCTACAGTGCTTCCTCTTGCTATTCCATCCTATGTTTTCACGTATACATGGGTAGCACTTGTGCCTTCTTTTTCTGGCTTTGCAGCTGCGGTCTTTATCCTTTCTATCTCAACTATCCCCTACATTATTTTGGCAACACTTGCTGGGCTACGAAGTATTGATGGTTCACAGATAGAAGTTGCCAGATCGTTAGGGCTTAACCCAGCGCAGGTTTTTTCACGTGTTGTCTTTCCTCAAATTCGCGGACATGTTAGCGCCGGTGCTTTATTAGCCGGTCTATATACGATGAGTGATTTTGGTGCCGTCTCACTGTTAAATGTTGAAACACTGACAGTTTCTATTCAAAACATGTATCGCGCGTCCTATGATCGAAGCGCTGCTGCAGTTATTTCATTTGTGCTTATCGCTTTTTCAATTCTCTTTGTTATGGCCAACGAATCAATTAAAGGTAGATCGACCAACAAACAGCTTCTCAAATCACTTTCTGTCAAAACACCTCTGATTCAAAAGGCCTACCTACAATTTGCATCGGTATTAATCATCATAGCCTTTGCAATCGTGGCCGTTATTGTTCCATTTTATGTTTTGCTCACACGCTTTTTCTCTAATCCAGTTGCAATAGATTGGGCTTCACTTGCTAGTGCAACATTTTCTACAGTCTCTGTTGCAGCCTTAGGTGCATTTATTGCTCTAGTTCTTTCAGCGCCTTTAGGGTATTTACTATCAGGTGCACCGTCTCGCTTTGCAACTGTTACCAACAAGATGGTTGTCATCGCACATGCTCTGCCGGGTGTTGTTGTAGGACTTGCCTTGGTTTCAATTGGCTCAAAGCTTGGCGGGCTGTATCAAACAACATTTTTGCTAGCACTTGCCTATGCAATTCTCTTTTTAGCCAAATCAGTCACCAGCATGAGCTCCTCATTAGCTCGTGTACCAAATGGAGTCAAGGATGTTGCAGCAACACTTGGAATGAATCAATGGGCAGTAGTTAAAAAAGTAATTGCGCCCATTGCTGCCCCAGGTATAGGTATAGGAACAATCTTGGTCTTTTTGACTGCGATGAAAGAGCTACCAGCGACATTGATGCTTCGTCCAACAGGTTTTGAGACTTTAGCTACCCAAATCTGGTCATCTGGTTCGATCAATAGATTTAACGAGGCCGCGCCCTATGCCTTAATCTTGGTTCTTGTAGCTGCTATTCCTACATTTTTAATTAGCAGGCCAGATAAAGAAGAGCAATCTTTTAACTATGAGAACGCGGGAGGCCCAAGTGAACGCTCTTGAAGTCTCGCACCTTAAGGTATTGCTGGGTAACAAAGTTGTTTTAGATGATCTCTCGTTATCTCTTGCACCAGGTCAGATTGCAGCTCTGTTGGGTCCATCCGGCTGCGGCAAAACAACATTGCTTCGCTCTATAGCAGGATTGATCCGCCCCAGTGAAGGCCAGATCCGATTTGGAAAGCAGTTAGTTTCTTTTTCATCAGTTCACTTGCCACCACATAAGCGAAAGATTGGTTATGTTCCGCAAGAAGGTGCGCTTTTTCCACACCTTAATATTGCCGACAACATCGCTTTTGGAATTGATCGCGCAGTGTTTACTAAGGATCAAATTCGCCAAACCACTAAAGAGATGCTGGCACTAACGGGCATGGAGGGTTTTGGAAAGCGAATGCCGCATCAGCTTTCTGGTGGTCAGCAAACTCGCGTTGCTTTAGCCCGAGCGCTTTCAATTAAGCCATCGATTGTTTTACTGGACGAACCATTTTCGGCGTTAGATGCTGAGCTGCGCACAGAACTTCGCGCCGACGTAATCAACCTACTGCGTTCTCAAAATACAACTGCCATTTTAGTTACCCATGATCGTGAAGAAGGCCTTGTCTCAGCCGATGTCATCGCACTGATGCGAGATGGCAAGATCGTTCAATCGGGATCTCCTGAAGATGTCTACTCATCTCCAATTTCTCCAACGATTGCAATCAGCACTGGCGACGCGCTAGTTCTACAGGCATCTAAGTTATCTGACGGTTCTACCGACTACATTCTTAACCCAATTAAGTCTTCTGCCAACTCGGTGACATCTGGACACATTGTTATTCGCCCAGAAGAGATCAAGCTCAGTAAATCAGTTTCATCAGATTCAATTAATGGGCTAATCACCAAGATTGATTACTACGGCCATGATGCAATGGTTGCAATCGATGTGGCAGATCAACACTTACAGGTTCGAATTCCTGGACCATTTGATTTTAATGTTGGCCAAAATGTTGCTCTAGAGCACGTTGGTCCAGTTCGCTTCTTTGCAAACAACTAGTGAATTGTTACTCCACCGTCGATAAAGATTGTCTGGCCTGTAACCATGGCAGATTCAGGTCCCAGTAAAAATAGAACAGACTGCGCGACATCTAACTGTTCTGCCATGCGACCCAATGGAATAGTAGACATTTTATCTTCCATAAAAACAGGATCAACTAACAATGGTGCAGTCATATTGCTGGGCACAATCGTTGGCCCAACAGCGTTTACACGAATTCCATCTGTTGCCCATTCAAAAGCTAGCGACTTTGCCATAAACATGACTGCGGCCTTACTTGCAGAATATGAGACAGTGTTTAGAACCGCCGAATGTCCACTTGTGGAACCAATGTTGACGATTGTTCCCTTAACTTTTTTAAGCTCTGGGTAAACAGCCTGGCTCATAAAGAACGTACCGTTTAAGTTGATATCAATGACATCAGTAAAGTCTTTTTCTGACATCTCACTTGCTTTTGCTCGGCGCACGATTCCAGCGTTATTTACTAAGTGATCTAGGCGCCCGTGCTTTGCAACAACTTCTTTAACTAAATCAACACATGATTGCTTTGATCTAACATCTAAGTGATGACGAGTGTGCGGAGCAGTGAGTTCACTAGTCCACTCAGATTCAGGCAAAATATCAGCTAGGGCAACTATCGCTCCACGATTAGCGAGCTGGGCGGCAATGGTTGCACCAATACCGCGACCGCCGCCGGTAACTATTGCAACCTTGCCAGCGAAATCTTTAGTAGATGACATTGGAATTAATTACCAACGAAGTTGCTGTTATCTCCCCAGAAGGCAAACTTGCGTTGGAACGCCTTAACGATGATGTGGGCAATGATTCCCATCGCAGAAAGTACTAACAAAATTGCAAACATTGTTGGTGTTTCAAAGTTGAACTGTGCATTCAAAACCATGTTGCCTAGTCCTGCTTGAGATCCTAAGAACTCACCCACGACTGCTCCAAGAATTGCAAGCAAGATTCCAACATCAAGACCTGCAAAGAAAAATGGAAGCGCGCAAGGAACTTGCACCTTGAAGAAAATCTGCGCTCTAGATGCACCGAAAACGCGCAGCATTCTAA
>Ga0247722_10000273_pt1 | contig 33573 bp, 54 predicted proteins | sample MSEWelMarce3H_FC_FD_189094 | JGI IMG/M metagenome (GOLD analysis project Ga0247722, IMG submission 189094) | Subsurface sediment microbial communities from gas well in West Virginia, United States - MSEEL Well Study Marcellus 3H_FC | ecosystem: Environmental > Terrestrial > Deep subsurface >... | reverse complement strand
CTAAAACCTGTTGGTGCAGATAAACCTACACTTGTTACAGTTCCCACACCTGAGCCACCTACTAAAGCAATCGTTCCCGTTGCATCTGGCAAAGTGTAATATCTCACGGCTGAATTGTTCCAACTAAGTACACCGCCATTGTCTAACCCTTTACCAAAATAAATATTGTTAGCTGAGTTAAAACCAAAAACATTAGAGCCACCAGAACCGCTAAATAAACTATTCGTATTTGCAAAAACACTTATTTGGTTTGTTCCACCTGCAGACGCAATATTAAAGCCTACTGCAAATGTTTTACTTGCACTGATATTTTGGAACGTGTCAGTAGTTACATAAGTGCTATTATCATAAGTGATAGTTGTACCCGATGCTTTTACGAAGCCCGTCCCGTTTAACTGCGCTTGTGGTGTGTAGCCTAAAATAGTAGCTATGCTTTTATTTTTCCAAAGGTCTGTTGAACTCTCATAAAATAACCCATCGTTGTTTGAAGGTGTTTGCGCTGCTACGTTATGAAGCTCGTCTAACTCATATCCGTTTTGTATCTTAACCTCTACAATACCTTGTGTCGGGTGCGCTCTCACTACGATACCAACATAAACTAAGTGAGCAGGTGCGTATTGTTTTGTAGAAGTCCAAGTACCTGCCGTTGTGCTACTCAAATAAAGTTGAGTACCCTCAGTGTAAGCTTGTGTATCTAAATCGCTTAAACGACCTGCAATAACTACATATCCATTATTGTTGTTAGTAATGTCCGCTTGAACAATACCGAATGTTTGTGCGCTTGTACTATCACCCGTTGCAATAGCCTTAGTAACTGTTGGTAAGTTTCCTTGACCGCCATTGATATAAACAATTGTTCCTTTTGTTAAAGTCGCTCCTGTTTTATTATAAACCTCAGTAACTAAGTTAGCAGCTTGGCTAATAATAGAAGGGAACGTAATTAAGTTACCTGCTCCGTTAATATACTGAGTACTATTGCCGCCAAAGGCAAAAGCTAAAGTTCCGCTTGTTGTTACTGGACTTCCTGTTATGCCAATCGCATCACCCGTAATAGATGCAGCTACGCTTGTAACTGTACCTACCGCACCGCTTGAACGCTGCCAGATAGTACCGCTATAAACTACATAATCGCCAACCGCAAAAGTAATAGGACCTGCGCCAAAGTTTACTGTTCCTGCTACATTACAAATATAAACATCTCCCGTGTCGCCCGTTCCATTTGCTAAAGTCGGTGTGTTAGTTGCTGCGTTCCAAGTTCCTTTGTATTCCATAATAGAACTTGGTAGCTGACTAATAGGAACTTTACCTTGACTATCCAAAGAAGCATAACCATTAGCGTTGCCCTTCTCGCTTCTTAATTGATAAGTATCTAATAAAGCCTGTGAAGGGAATACTTCTACATAAGCCGAGCCACTCCATAAATAAAGTTTCTGCGTGTCTTTAGCGCAATAGATAACGTTAATATCTCCTGTTGCAGGGAACGAAGCATAGTTTGTATAGAAGCTAACTGCACCGCTAAATATCGCACCTAATTGAGCAAGTGTAATCTTCTTACTTACTCCCGTTGTAGGGTCTCCTATAATAGTTAAATCAGTGCTAACTGGTGCTAACTCGGTCGCTAATTGGTTAATCTTTTTTCCTATCATTTTAGTATGTATAAATAGAAGGCACTTGGCATCTATCGTTTAAGTAAGGTAATTGCATTGTAATATCTATCTTAACTCCTGCAAGATAGTCAGGGTCGCTTTCAGTAAAGTAAGTCATAGCTGCATTATCGCCAATATCCCAAATAGCTTTAGGGTAACGTAACTGAGCAACTATGTCTTGACCTACTAAAGTCATATCACTAAGAACTTCGGTTTCGTTGCTTTCCTCCATAAGCATTCTGTCCATAAAGTACAAACTAAATTGAAACTCTATTTGCTTTGCTTGAATGTTAGCACCTGTTAATGTAAAGAACATAGCAGGGTAAGTTACCTCTCCGTTGCTTAAACGTTCCCACACATCTCCGAAGTAAACAAAGTTAATTTGTTCGTGGTCGTTTCCGAGTGTCGTTATTTGTTTGACGATTTGGTTTAAGCTCAGGCTCATTCTTAATTTTTTCTAAATAAACACGCAGTTTATTTTGGTTTTTAATTGTTGTTACTTTACTCATATTTAGCAATCGCTACACCCTTTGTCTCCTTGGTATAATTCCTCAAAGCTTTTACCTGCGCAGCAATCATAGTCGCCTAACCAAATGCTCGTTGTGTAAGCATCATTCTCAGGGTGTATTGCATCAATGCCACTTCCAGGGTTCAAGTACTCAGGATAAAGTGTAGAATATTCTTTTAGGTATTTAATCATTCTCTGCTTGTAGAACTCAGCACGGGTCTTGTATCTATTCGCCACGTCAATCATATCTTGCATTGAAGGGCTTTCCGTATTCTCTCCCGTCTTCCTTAACAAGCCTTTGTTATAGAATTGATAAGACAAACCCATTGGTAATTCACTAAGTACATAATGCACTAAAGTGTCAGCTATGTATTGGTCTAATAAAATTACCTCGTTAGCGTTTAAGTTGTTTGCTGTAATACCTGCTTGTAGTCGGTTGTATAAAGCACTTCCTAAAGCCGGTAAGATATAAATATCCTGCGCAGTTTTAATCTCAGGCAATACAAGTTTCTCGTCTACGTTAGCGTGTAAGCCAGAGCGGTCTTTAATATTCTGTACGCTTATGAATAATGTGTTTAAACTCATCTTTATTTTCTTTATTTTCTTTTCACGATATTGCTGCGCCACTCGTGTCTGCAACTTGGAGAATGTGTATTTGTTCCCGGCTTAGTGTACCAACCGCCTCGTCTATCCCACACAGAATAGCCAAGCCTTGCACTCATTTGTTCTATATCGCTACGAGTATAAAACTTATTAGCAGTAACTAAGTATTTGCAAAAAGGTCTGCTTGTATCTAAATCGCTATCATTAAAACCTGCTTTCCACTCGTAAGTGTAACGAATTAATATCTGCGTTGTTTGTGGCTTAATAGCTTCAACAATTTTACCAATAGGCGCAGTTAATTCCCTTTCAATAATAACGTTACTATCAATCCCTTTGCGTTGCTTTACTTCGCTTGTCTTAATAAAGCCCTTCTCGATTAATAAATCAATAACACGCTTAACCGCACCCACATCTTCTTTTAAAGTGTCAGCTATTACTTCAGGGGTAATTCTTTTATCCTTAACAATTAAATCTAAAATATTGCTTTGTAATTGTGTTACATCTGCAAACATTTCAAAGTCAGCATCGTCGCTAAATCTTGTTTTGCTTTTAAGAACCTCGTAGTTACTTCTGTCTTCTCCGAACTCAAAGAACACTTGAAAATCTTGTTCGCTAAATTCTAAATCTTCAGCACCTAACCAAGTTGCAACCTCTTCATCACTTAAAGCATAACCGCCTTTTAACATTGAACTTGCTTGTTCTCTGGTAATCTTACCCTTGTTAAAATCACGAATAATGCGCTGCATATTTTGCCACTCGCGACCTTTCAATCCTTTAATATGCTCGTTCACACTTAAAGGACTTGCTGCCATTGGTTGCTCAGTTTCAATAGGCATTCCGTATTTAGTTGGGTCAATACCAAGCTTCTCTAATATCCATTCTTTTGGTGCTACTTCCTTTATAATGCTTTCGCTAAAATCAATACCGATTGGGTCGGTAGGTTGTAGCATTAATTCCTCTGTTACCCCTGCATATTGTCCAAGCATATTAAATACACCTTCTAATTGCATTTGCTTGTAACGAATATAAGTGTTGTTAAAGATTTCGTAACTATCGCGCATCTGTTGTCTATTCCCTAATTGACCAGGAACGGCAATACCGAAAAGGTCAGGGCTTGTAATCTGGTGGCCGCTAAAAATGTTATTTTGTATTAACTCATCTACACGTCCAAAATCTTCTTTAGTTAAATCACTCGCACCCAAATCATCTACAATAGGCTTTCTTGTTGCATCATTTACAAAAGCAAGTAAATACTTTTTGCCGTCTGCACCCGTGTACATATTGTCGAATTGTCTGCTAACTGCACGTTTCTCGTCAGGGCTTGGCTCTCCGTTTGGTAAAGTAATAAGTTTACTTGCAGAAAACCCGGTTTGAGCATTACCTAAAACGTGCTTACTTACTTCTACATCACTTTCAATATAGTTAAGCGCACCGAAATAACCCGGAAGGCTATAAACATTCATACCCGGTCTGTATTCTTTTACATAAAGTATTTGAACACCTACAGGGTTTTTAGGATTGAACGCATTGTATATCTCAGCTTTTTCTTGGTTGCGTGTAGCCTTCCAATCTTCTTTATACCAGAATTGCGTGTTGTCTTTGTTAGTTCTAATCTTTGTATAATCACAATGCCATAACTCAGCGATTTGTTCGCCCATTACAGACCAAATAACTTGGATATAAGCACCACCAAATAGTTCAATATCTAAAGCAACCTTTTTAGTTAAATCATTTAAAGTTTCCTCTCTATTAACTTGCTTAACAATAGGCTGCTCTCCTGCCCAACCATTACCAACAATGTAGTTTACTTTGCCTCTTACGATAGCATTGTGCTTTGCTGACTTATTAAAAAGGTCTAATAGGTATTGCGGATAGTCATTATTTTGACCATACTGCATATACCCTTCGCCTTTTTTCTCTTTATATTCCGGTTGCTTTGCCTCGGCAAATGTCAATACTTGTATTTCCATTATTGTCTTATTGTGAATGTGCTTGTTGTTTCGTATTCTGTGAATGATATAGTTGTACCCTCAAGTTCCATAATGCCTGTTTCAAGCAAGTTTAAGCCCGTCGGGTTTGTGTTGGTAGTACTTGTTTGCTCGTAGATTGTGTAGGTGTATTGCCCGTTTAAAGCCGTATTAAAGAAGCTATTAACTACGATAGTGAACTCATTGTACCTTTCCTTGTATGCGCTTATATCTGTATTGTTAAGCCTTACAAATTTGATGTCTGTATTTGTACTTCTATTCTCAAATATAAATAGATAGTTCGGGCTTGTTAAAAGCTGCTTCTCAGTCAAGGTAAGTATTATGTTTTGGGTTTGCCCCTTAATTAATCTTATCACATCTATAAATATAAACTATCGTAATTGTTTGCAAAATAAAAAACCCCCGCCTAATTAAAGACGAGGGCATCTATATACAAAACCAAAACAACCTAAGAACCAGGAGTAGTTAAAGCTGCTGCAACTGTAGAGTTTACCTCTGGAGCCATAGCCGCTTCTGCACCTGTAAAAGTTAAAGTGTAACCACTTCTGTCGCCTTCAGCCGTACCACTACCAGAGTTACCTGCGGTAAGGTCTAAGCCTCTTGTTTTACCTAAGTACCAGTATTTGCCATTGTTATCTTTGGCAACTGCTACTAAAGTGTTTTGAGCTAACAACAAGATTTCGTTTCTTGTGTTCGCTTGTAATTTGTTTAATACGATAGTTAATTCTGGAGCATAGAATACAGTTCCGTTTTGTACGTTTGCATTGATATTCTCAACGATTTGAGAAGTACCTTTTACAAGTTCGTATTTAAAGAACTTTTTACCTGCTGCCTTAACAAGTGCGGTAATAACACCACTTGCCTCGGTTGTAGAGGTAACGTCTGCTGATGCTGCAAAATAAACCTCGGTAATTCCGCCCAATGAATCTTTACAATCAAGGGTGTAATTTTGAGAAAGTGCGCAACTCATTTGTTAAATATTATTAGTTTGAAAAAATGGGTAGGTATATTTCAACCTACCCGATAAATTATGCAAGGATAAACTTCACTGCTTCGTCAGGGAATGCAATATTTACACCCATCTTAAACTCAGATACGAAACGTACTTGGTCAGCTTCTTTAGCATAGAAAATTTCAAACTTCTCTTCTTCGTTAAGTAAATCTGTACCTAAGAACAAGTTGCTTAAACGCATAGCGTAAACTTTGTTTGTTCCGTTAAGACCTGCAACTGCTACAACTTTGATTGTAGTACCAGGAAGTACGAATTCGCTATCAGCTTTAACATCAATTTGGTAATTGAAAGAACCGCTATTTTTAAGAGCAATAGTGTAAGTACGGAATAAATCTTGACCACAGAAGATAGTCATATCGTCAGCAGCTACAACTTTAGCAGGGATTGCTTTGTAAACACCATCAAAGATAGAGATTACGTTAGCATCAGTAATAGAAGATAAAGGAGCGCCAGAGATAAAAGTAGAAGCGTTTGCAGCTACAACACCTGAAGCAGCACCGATTAACTTAACAAGACCATCGAACTTGTTTAAGTTTACGTTTACGCTTGTAGTGTCACCTTGCCATAAAGCAGTTTCTAATTGAGCAGCGATTGTCTTAGCTTTCTTCTCAGAATATTCTTGCTCGAAAGGTACTGAATCGTACATAGAGCCAGTAGGTAAAGCTTTTTGTAAATACTTAGCTTCAAGGTCTTTAGGACATAAAGCTTCGTTTACTTTAATTTTACCAGGAGTTACAGTTCTTTGAGTAAAGGTAGTAGAACCAGAAGCATTAAAGCCACAAGAAGCACCATCTTGGAAGATAGCGTCAGTTTCCATAATGTTGATTTTTTCGCTTGACTTCACGCCAACCATAACGTTACCTGCACTCTTAATAAGAGCAGCAGTTTTTGCACCCAATACAGATGAAGTTACAAGTAGAGCTTCGTTTTCTTTTGTATAGTTTGCTAATGCAGATACATCAAATCCCATTTTATTTTATTTTTATTTGTTTAATAAAGCGTTTCTAAATTTCTCAATTCTATCGTATTTCATATTATGAGTAGTTACGTTAGAACCAAAGTTGTTTCTTGGTTGCGCAATAGGTTCAGCGTTAGGTGTCTTTGTAAGTGCTTCTATTAATTCAGCTACTTGACTAAAGCCATTCTTAACTTTTGCCTCTAATTGTGCTACTTGCGTTTTAAGATTTTCGTTTTCAGAAACTAAAGCAGCGATTTCGTCTGCCATTTTCTCGTCCATCTTTTTACCCATTTCAGCAGGAGTTTCGTCAGCGATTTCCGCTTCTGCTTCTGGAGTTTCGATTGAAATAATTTTAGCGTTTTCGTCTAACTCGATTTGAGTTCCGTCTGCTAATTGGTGTTCGCCAGTTGGAGCAGGTGTTCCGTCAGCTAAAGTAACTACACCGCCAATAGCTAATTCGCTAATCATAACCTTTGTTCCGTCCATAAGGCTATATTCCGCGAATGTAACAGGTACCTCTTCGATAGGTGCTTCAATAGGAGCCGGAGCCTCTACTTGTGGCATATCTTCGAATAAAGCCCTAATTTGCATAATTGCATCTTTTGCGTTCATCATTCTTTTTGTTTAAATATTAATAAAAGATTTTGTTTATCATTTAACCCGTTGCAATATTTCCTTTATTGCATTCATAAGTTCTTGTTCTTTGGTCGGCTTTGTCTTGTAAGTAAATAACCCTTCTACGCTAAAGCCTTTAAATTTACCTTCCTTTACATCATTCCAAACGCCTTCGTTGTCTACTTTAAAAGAACCAAACCAAGAGCCGTCCGGTGCATCTTCAAACCCTTTCATTGGTTGTATACCTCTGCTTGAATCTGTTATAAAGCTTTCAAACATAGTAACCCCTTCAACCTGTTGGTCAGGAGAATGCATTAAGTTTACGTTTGATTGGTAGCCTCTTTTGAAAAACTTTTGAGCAATCTTAAATATAGTGTCTTTAGAAAAGACCACATAGTAATCGCCATAAGTAGCATCGCTCCTAAAAATAGGCATATCAGCCAACATAAGAGGACCAGAGATAATACGCTTATCTTCGCTAACCACTTCAAAGCGTTGTTGATTTTTAAAGGCATTCCAATTCTTTTTAATGGCAGGGGCATCAACGAGCGCTATGTAGTCGACCTCGGCATCGTCATTCATATCCTCGCTAATGTCTAATAAATAAATAGGTAAGTCCATATTTCTAAATATTAATGATTTTAAATTGTTATCATTTAACCAAACCTTGCACGTTGCTGAATAGCTGCAATCCTTTGTTGGCTGCTTGTTACATCGCTCTCCACTACATAGCTTCTAATAGCTTGATTGCCTAAAGCGTTAATAGTTTCAGTATTAAGGCTCGTTGTTTGTGCTTGAGGTTGTGCAGGTGCTATTGGTGCTGCTGCCGAAACATTTGGAGTAGACATATTACCAACACCACCAGAACTTGATGCACCAGGAACTTTTGTTGCTATAATGTTTTTAACCGCACTAAAGCCAGTTGTTGCAGCAACAATAGTTGCAGGAATAGAAGCAGGGAATGGCAATTTTAAAGCTTGAGTAATACCCAAATAGGTATTAATTAATGCAGAAGATATTGCCAAAGCTTTACCGGCAGCCGTTTCTTTACCTACTATATCGCTTAATGCAGTTAAAGCAGCAGCACTTTGTTGTGCTAAAGCTATCTTTTGGTCTGCTTCTTTTTTTGCTATATCTACTCTTGCCTTTGCATTTGCTTCAACATTTGCGGTGTATTGGTCTTCAGTAATTAAACTATTGGCAAATTGCTCTTCTAATAAAGCATCTTTTTGGTCTAATAAATCTTTTTCTAATTGTAAATCAGTTTCATTTTTAGCTAATTTTTTATCAAGTGCAGCAAGGTCTTTTGCTGCTTGTTTCTTTTCGTCGTCTTGTGTCTTAGAAAACTTTTTTTGTAAATTAGCAAATTCTAAATCATCTTCTTTAGCCATTTGTGCTGCTGCTTCTTCAAGCATCTTTGCATCTGCGTCTGCTTGTTTATTCTTTTCAGCTTGTTTAATAGCATCTAAATCTGAATTAAGTTTAGTTCTTAAAGCAACTATTAATTGATTTTTTGTCTCTTCTGTTATTTTAGTATTAGCTAAAATCTCTGCTTTTTCTTTATCAAATGCAATATTTAATTCTGCTCTTTTTCTATCATTTTCGTCTTTAAAAGTAGATAAAAATATTTCATTATTTAATTCGCTTAGTTTTAATAAAGCTTCTTTTTGTGCTTCTAACCTTTCCTTTGCAAGTTGCTCTTCTTGTTTCTTTTGGCTTTCCCCGTATTTATTTGCATTAGCTGTACCTCTTTGTGCTGCTTGTTTAGCTGCATCTTCTCTTGTTTTTTGTGCCGTTGCATCAATTACCTGCAAGTCATTTTGAAGGTCTTTGAATTTTTTAGCTTGTTCTCCGTATAAAATGCCCTTCTCGTTTGCAGCTTTTTTTAAATCGTTTAATTCATTTTTAATTTGATTTTTTCTAAGCTCATCTATTTTCTCTTGTTGCGCACCCTGTGCTTGAAGTAGTTTAATTTGTCTGTCAATCCCTTCATTAATTATCTTAGTACCGGCAGCTGCTTTTGTAAAGATTGCTTGTCTTTGTTGCTCTGCCCTTGAAGCTGCATTTGTTACGCCTATCAAGTCAGTAAAGGCATTAATAACATTACCAACAGTAGATGCAAATTTGCCAAGTCCTGGGATAGCATTAAGTATCGCAGTTTTTATTTTACCAAAGTTTTGAACTACGGCTATAAGTCCAATTACTAAAGCGCCTATCCCCGTTGCAAGTATCGCTCCACGCAATACCTTCATAGCAGTAGCCGATGCCGTTGTTGCTACAGTTGCCGTATTAGTTGCAGCAGCCTGTGCCTTAGTTGCTACAGTTGAAGCTACAGTTGTTGCAACATCTGACTTTTGAATTGCAGATTTTTCGCCCATAACAAAGTTATAAGCAGTTTGAAACGCAGTTGTACTTTTAATAACCGCACCTAATTGCTTAAAGCTATCAATACTTTCCCCAACAGATTGTAAGCCTTGAGATAAAGCCATAGCAGATTGCACCTTTAACAAAGTTTTCTCTACTGCTTCTGACTCAGCACCAAACAAACCTATTGCACCTTGCGCTGCTGCAAAACCACCGGCTACACCACTAAGCGAAGCGGTTAAGGCTTTAAACTTAGCATCTGGATTAAAAGCATCTGTTAAAGCTTTTGCATCGCCTATCCTGTCTTTTAATTCTGAAGCTCTTTTTGCTGCTTCAATCGCTTGTTCTGAAGTAGCACCGAACTTATCGGATAACGCTTGTACGTCTTGCTGCGCTTCTTTTAATTGCTTTTTTAACGAGCCTATAGCTTGGTCTTGGTTACCACCTACCTTTATATCAAACGATAATTGATTTTCTGCCATTAGTATGATGTTTCTATTACTTTAAGAAATGATAGTTTAGTAGTGTTGTATTCCATAGGGTTAAAGTTTTCGACCTTGTTAAGCCTAAATAATACCCCGTCAATATAAACGTATTTACTAAAATCTAAATTAAAAATGTCTACTATATCAAGTAAACCAAAGCAAGTTAATAGCTTACTATCTTTGCTTGTTATCTCAGCAAGGTAAGGACTATGAAATGCGTTGAATACATTAGTAGTCGGATAGCTATTAGGTCTAAATTGTATCTCTTTAGGTGCGCCAAAGTTAATATCGTTTGTAGGGTTAATTGGGTCGTCTAAATGCCCTGCATAACCATAGCTTGTATAAGTAGCTAAGTTTGTAGTAGTATTCATAATGTTCCAACTTGATACACCCGTTATCTTTTTGGTTTGCATAATTCTTATAATGCTATCCATTCTGTCCTCTGCGCTATTTGTGTTTGACTTCTTATAAATAGCCGGGAATACTTTGTCTTGTCCGGTAGCTTGGTATAAAGTAGATGCAGCAAATATAACTTCTAAATTGTCGGTTTCTTTTACAAAGTCAAATTCGGTATCGTAAATAAAATCGCCATAACCTTCGGTATACTTCTTGCGATAGTTTTCCCCGTAGAAATCATTATCGGTTTTGAATTTATAATTATAGTAACGAGCGTTTACTTCACTCATTGGCTTTATACTTATAGGCTTTGCTCTGTCTATTTTATTTGTCCAATCTTCTGCCGTAGCTGAAGTAGTAGGATAAAAGTCCACATACGGACTAATAACAAGTTCTTTGTCATTAAACTTATTCTCATAAACGTAGAGATTAAACATCTTAACAATGCTCATAAAAAAGTCGCGCTGAAATATACCTTTAGGAATTGTATCGTTTATTGTTATTGTTTCTCCTAAGTTAATTTGAACTTGCGTTGGTGTTGTTGTAGTTAGCTTAACTTCTCCTAAAATAATATTTAGAAAAATGCCGTTGCCTAATATCTCGACCTGCATAGTGTTATTAGTAGCAAAGTTTACGCCGCTTACTAAAATATTGCAGTCCATAAAATCATTAATACTCGCATCAAAATCTTGTCTGCCTATTTGTGCGCCATCTTTTTTCAAGATAACAGAAAAAGCTGGTAGGCTTGGATTGTAAGTAGTTACATCGCCACGCAAAGTTAATTGAATGTCAGTTGTTATTGTAGGCGTACCGGTATAAGTAAATAGTTGCTTTGTTATGTCAAGTGTAAAGCTACCTGCCGTTACCATTGTGAACTCTACAAACGTATTAAGGTTTGTATTGATTAGTTGTATGTCAGCATTGGCATCTAAACTCGTATTGTTTAACGCAGTTATGTTTGTTTGGTTATGCGGAATAATAAGCCTCTTAAATAAAGCACTATCAAAGAACGGGCAATCTAAAGTGTAATCTGTACCTGCAAATATCTTTTGTATGTATTCTTTAACATACAAAGCAGGTCTAAACGTTGTATATTGAAAATCCTTTTTAGCAACTCCGTACTGCCCGGTACTAACATTACCATAATCAATAAGCGGATAGTAGTAACCAGAACCGCCGGGGTTATCCCAACTCGCACTAATATTGGCTACGCTATAAGTATGATTGTAAGAACTGAAATCTAAATCTTCTAAACGTTGATTGCCTAACTGGTTAATAAAACCACCTAATTCCCCAAACACGCTGCATTGGTATTCAATAGTTTCTTTGTCTATTACTATCTCTAATATTCTCAAAGTGCCTTTAAATATCTGTACCTTATCAATAAAGATTTTGCAGTTAGCTTGTTTAGTTACGTTAAAATTATACCCTACGTTTGGCAAGGTGTTATCCGTAAAGTTAGCGTTGTTAAGTTCGAAGATGTAACCAAATACAAGGTTATTGTTAGCCGTTCCTGGTATGCTTATTGTCTTACTAAAAGAAGTATTGCGGCTACCAAACTCACTTACATCGTCAATCGCATAAGTGAACTCTGTAGATATATCCTGCAATAAATCAATCTTTTGTTCCTCGATGTATATCTCTGTACTAATCATTATCTGAATTGGCTTGTTAAGTATTTGCCTACTTCTATTTCAATCTCAAAGTTAAATAGTTTGTCTGCACTTTCTAACTTGTACTCATAATTGCTCGTGCTTATGGTAACAGGGAAATAAGCACCAAGTACTTCCATATACACAATAGGAGACGATACAAGTTGAGCCAACCAAGAATAATCTTGTTCGCTAACCCAATCAGAAGTAAGCCTATATTTATCTTTATGCTGAATAGCATAGTTGAAAGTTGTCTCGTTATATCTGTTATATCCATCTATATTTGTCATTTGCCCACCTACAAGCTGCCAGTCGCTTCGCCTGTATGATGCCCTTTGATACTCGCTCGACCTTCTATTAACTAAAGCGAATTTTTTAGTGTCCCAACCGCCTAATCTATTTAGGAACTCTAAGTTAAATTGTTGGTATTTAGGATAGCACTTATGTCTTAATTTAATTACCCTTGTTTGTGCGCCACCTCTTTTCAAATAGAAGTTATAGCCGTATGTATTCTCATCTATAATCGTGCCAGATGCCCAATCGTTTATGTGTCCTGCTTGTAGGTTAAACATATTAAATTGACCGCCTAAAGTAATGTTGCCCGATACAGTATTAGTAACCACGTCGCCTTCGCCTAATACTTCAACCCAAGCAGAATAACCGCCCGTTGCTATGCGTAGGAAGGTAATGTAAAAGTTATCGCCATACTCAAGCGTTATGTTGTCTGTATCACGCTCGGTTAAGAAATCGTCCGTAAAGTTTTCCAATAGTAAATTATCGTAATAGTCCGATAACACTAAAGGTGTATTGTTCTTTGTTAAGAATACATCGGCAAACAATGGCGGAACAAAGTTGTAGGCTGAGTAGCTGCCAGATGCTAAGTTTGTAGTAGTAACACCGCTAACCTCTTCGCCTATCCTTACTTGGTAATCTACTTTAATCTTATCGTTTGAAGCTACAAGTATTGAGTTTCCTGAAGGCTCAAAATAATTAGTTACAAAACTTCTTACCATTGGAGATGCGTTAAACACCCCATAGCTACCTTCTGCACTTGGCGCAGGGAATACCTTTGACCTAATTACTTGGCTTCCGTTAATGTATACATCATACACAAATTTAAAGTTTGTAGTTCCGCTATTAGTAGAACTTGAAACAAACCAAAGGTTATCGTGCATTGACGAATAAGGTGCAGGGCTACTTGTTATTGTTATTGCCATTCTTTACTTCGTTTACTATTTGTTTTATTTGTATTTGCACATCGCCACCAACTGCAAGGGCAACATCTGCTACAAAATCTTTATTGAATATTTGGGCTACTGCTCTGTCAAAGTAATATGTAGAGGTAATACCTTTTCTATGAATACTTCTGGCTATAACAAAAGCTAAGGATTTTTTGCTTTCAATCGCTTTAGCTTCTACTCCAAGCTTTGTGTATTTTTTAACTGCTACTGTTTTAAGTTTATTATAACTTAACCATTTTTCAACTGCACCAATATTGACATATTTATTTGCCTTATCAAATTTATAGGGTGTATTAGGGTCTGCCTTTTCGTTTGTTGTACCTAAAACCCCTTTATTGATAAACCTAAAGTACTTGTCTTGCTCACTACCCTTCTCATAACCTACGCTCAAAATGTAGCCAGTACCAAATTTAGTTAGTATAGGTTCTGCCGGGTTTGCTAACTTACCAGAACTTGTAATATTTTCTTTGTCTAATATTTCGGTAATTCTTGTATTAAAGGCTTGTCCATAGATAGCAAGTACCCTTTCCAATATAGGTAAGTCCTTTGGATTGACCTTGTCAAACTCTGTATCTCCTATGCTTTGTATAAAGCTTTGCTGAAGTTCCCTTATTTGTGCTTTTGCTATGCTCACGCTAATAAATATAAGCAAGGGCTAAAAATAACTAACCCCACCAAAAATGGCAGGGCTTGGGGGCTATTTAAGTTTCCTATGTTGCTCTTTATCGTAATCGGCTTTAGCCTTCAGGTAACTAAGTGTGTTTAGGAACTGGATTGTTGAAAGTTCATAGCTTTGGTCAACTGTGATATTTTCGTGGTCGGCAACAGATTTGGCGCAATATTGCCATCCAAAGTGCTGCATAAAATTTGAACCGCCTCTTGCGCTGACTCCGGACTCATTCCCTTCGACATCATTTCCTGTATCAAATAAGCCTGAGAAACCTCTATCCAATTTCTGTATACTTGATAAAAAAAAACAACCGAATGATAAACGTGTACAAAGTTAGAGGCTTGTAGGTCGGCTGCATACTCGCTATGCTTTGCTGCATCATAGGTATCGTTTACCCATCTGCCATACCAAGTTTTGCGCTGAGGCATAACCATTGAGGCTGCTAACTTATGTAAGTTGTTAATTAAATCGGTGCTGAATACCTTGCTTTCGATATATCTGGCGGCTTTGATTTGCTGCACATCATAAACAAATCGGTATCGTTTGCCGTTTACTTCCGTGTACTTAACAGGCTTACCTTCTATTTTATCGTCTAAAAAGCTAAGTGTTGCCCTTAGATTATTGAATTGCTGAATAGATAGGCTATCAACCTGGGTGTCGGTTAGATTGTAGATTATACCTACAAGCTTACTCTCTACGTCTAAGTTAGTCCAATCCTTTTCAGGCTTAGTAACTATTGGATAAATTTGTTGGTACTGCCAAATCGTTAATTCGTTCCAAGTCATTTGTTTTCTTTTTTGTCTTGTTCTAACATCTTGTTGCTTTGGTCAATTAATCGAACCCATACTATTGATATAAGGGTTGCTGAGATTAAAGAACATATTATTGCTACTATCATTTCGTTTGGTTATACATATCCCTAACTTCAATTATAGCTAAAAGTACTATAATTATTGCGAATGGTAAAAGTATCATTTTAACTGTTTTATAATATATACAAGATGCCCACCGATGTAAGCTACTGCAAACAAAGGTAAGCAAATTGTAAAGAAGTATAATATTTTTATTACTTTAAAGATACGGCTACACTTGTGGTGCTACTCTTGGCAGGGGGGTAAACTTTTGTAACCTCGCCAGTAACTCCGTTTATAATATCAAGTCCTTGATGTGGAACCTTCTTTAAAAACTCTTCCATATCCTTTTTGGCTTTGGCTGCGCTATTGTACTCGTTCAATATTTCCTCGTATTGTGGGCTTTCGCATTTGCTATAATCGTACTTAACTCCTACTTCTCTAATGTTGAACTTTGCGCTCATATACTCAAAATCTTTACCATTAAGTACGGCTGCTTGTAATACTGCATCTTTGTAGTCCTTGTTTGCCTTTAGGGTTTCGAGCATATCCTCTAAGGCTTTAACCTGAAGATGTGTTTTTAACGGGTCAAGTTCCCCTGCGTTTAAGCGTTCAATTAATTGATGTGTAAACTCAGTTCTTTGTTCTTTTGTTGTTTCGAAGATTTGTTGTAGTTCCATTTGTTTATGGTTTGATTGGTTTAAATAAGTCATAACCTTGTTCAGACATTACTTTATACATTTTAATAATACTAGTATGAAATTGGTCTGTTATTTCTTTTGGTGTATATAGCTTATCTTTTAAAGTTTCTTGGTCAGCTTCCATTAGTAAAAATATTTCTATATCCGCTAATAACAAAGCTAATAACTCTATTGTACTTACGTTTTTTTTCTTACTCATATTGTTTCGGGTTTGTAGTTATCTATGTCAAAAAAGCCGATTTCTGACTTATATTCTGGTTTCCTTAATCTACGCTTTGCAGGTTCGTAACCCTTCTCGTTGCAGTAGGTAAGTATTTCCAAATATGTAGCATCTATGTTAGACATCATTATACTAATCGGCTCACTTGCGTAATATTTGTCTATGTATTCTTTTGCGCTTTGTCTCATTGTGTTTAATTAAATAGTCAGTTAATGCTGCCATTACAAAACCTGTTGCAATTAGCAGAAGGCAGATAGCGTAAATCATTTTGAGTAGAAATCTTGAAGTTGTCCTAAAAGGTAACAAGCTGCTACTAATACTGCTAAAAATTGTGCGGTTTCTTTTTTCATTGTGTTTTGTATTTGTGGTTAATTGATATATCAAATATACAACCTTTACACATTGCACAATCAAATGAGCAAACTTTTTTTTAAAATTGTTATGAGCGGTAAATATCAAGTATAAGCGGTAAATTATAGGAATGCGTACCTACCCGTGCCACGTTTAAGGCTAAAGTTCTGCCAAGCCAAAGCCAAAGCCATTACGGCATCATCGTGAAAGCCTGAAGGTGCGGAGTACTTTACCCCAGTTGCCGTGTACATATATTCAAATACTTCTAACTCCTGGCTTATTATTCCCTCAGGATAGCCAATCTTCCCTTGATGTATCGCAGCCTGTAAGCCTTCCATTAGCTGCTGCTTACTTGAACTTGTGAACTTTAATCCTTGTATCATTACCCCTTCTCTTTGTAGGTCTTCGAGTATCGGGTCACCAACCCCCGTACTATCGACAAGGATAGGGCATTTAGGGAGCCTAAGGATAGTTTGCTTGGTATTGTGCCAATCCATTTGGAAGCGGTCAAAATAAGCTACATTTCCATCTTCGTCTAAACCTACGATAACAGTCCAATCGACCGACTTGGCTAAGTCAATCCCATAAGCTACTACAGGCATTGTTGTTACTGGGTGTATACAATTACGAATATGTTGGCTACCGAATGGGTTTGCTGCATTCTCGGCAGGGTTAGCCATATACTCTTGCTCGAACACAACCTCGGGCAGTTGCCTACGGGCATCGTCTATTTCGTTGGGGTCAATATATGGGTTATCGTATGTAGTGAATTTAAAGCTTTGCCAATCGGGTTCGGCTTTGCTAAACAAACTAAAGAAGTAGTTTTTACCTTTAGGGGTGCTTAAGAATATAGCTTTACCCTTATAGTCAGTTAAGGTAGGTCTTATTGAGTTAAGCCACCCGTCTTCAAGGTTAGGTATAAAGGAAGCCTCGTCTATTACGGCTAAGTGAAACTTAAGACCTCTAAGATTGTCTAACCTTTCGCCTGTAAAGAAACGAATTGAGCCACCCGTAATGAATGTAATAACCAGGTCGCTCTCGTTCTTAGAGTATATTTCTAATGGCAATAGGTCTACTATTTCCTTAAAGAATATCTTGCCTAACTGATAAGTAGGTGTTATGTAAGCTACACGCTTTTTATTAACGGCAGTTTCTATGCTTATAGTTTGGCTAATCAATGACTTACCAAACCTTCTACCTGCCATCATTACAATAAACCTCTTATCGCAGTCAAGTACTTGCTTTTGTGCAGGGTGTGGGTTATGTAACTTCAAGCCTACTGTCTGCATTATCTATCGTAAGTTATTTTGATTTCACTTACTTCGTGTTTGTTTTCTGACTTCTCTACTAAGCTATTCAAACGCTGAGTTATGCTTGGATTGTATACCCCTGCCATTCCCCCTTCGATTTGGTCTTGCCTAATTGTTTTCTTAATACGCGAACAGATGGTACGAAAATCCTCGTAAGCATTATCCGTATTAGCAAAATATTTACCTAAATCGCTTATAACCCCTTGATTATAACAGTAGTTTTCAAAGCCTTCTATTGTTAAAGGTCGTTCTCTTAAACGATAAACTTCATCTCCGTCTTTGCCTACGAAGTCGTGTACTTTAATAGGATTGCTTTTACAATACTCGCAATACTCAGTAAAGTATTGAAGCATCAATTCAGGCGTTTCTATTGCTTTATGTCTACCCATCTATCTTGTTTTTATAGTGTTGGCATATTCTGTCCATTACTGACAAGTAATATGTGTTAAAATCTTTGTAGCCTTCGTTGTCTTGTTCGTATGTTCTATACAAAATGCCCCTTAATCTTTGGCTCGGTGTTTTAAAGGTGTCAGGGTCAGCCTTTAGGTTTTCTACTACGTCTTGCTCTTCTTTACTAAACGGCTCTTCTTTAATTGCTAAATAGCAGAACTGTTGGTTAAGCTGAAAAAGAGAAGCTGCGTCTTTAGGACTAAGTTCTTGTGTTGCTAAGGTAAGCTTGATTGTTTTGTCTTTGCGTGATGCAATGCTTTCAATTTGGCTTGATAGTAATATCATAGTATTCCGTTAATTATGTCGTTTGCTTCGTCTAAAGCATCTTCTTGGTCAAGGTATGTATCTACGTCTGCTATATGTTTGTTAATTAAAGTTTCTGCCATTGCATAGGTGTAGTGTCCTATCGTGGTCATATCATCTCCGTTTTTACCCGTCTTACATACCGCAAGGAAGTACGCTTTGTGCGTAAGGAGTAGCCATATAGCGTTTAGTTTTCTCATCTGCCTTGTCCTTTGTATGGTTTAGGTCTTGGGTTATGTTTGTTAAAGGACTTCTTAGCCGAGCCTCGTTTCCTTTTTCCGAAATTTACTTTTGAACTATTTTCTTTAATCTTTGCCATTCGGTATATTTTTTAAGTGTATCTCTTTTAAGAACTCCTTATATTGTTTTTTATCTCCGTATTTAATATGGCATTGTCTACAACAACCCATAATGTTTTCTATCGTGTCTTTGTCTTTGCTCCCACCCATTCCCCTTGCCTCAATATGATGCACATCTACTGCCTGTGCGCCACACACTTCACAGGGGATAAAGTCCGTTGTTTTATAACCCATCCCCTGCAAATATATTTGCGTGTGTTTCTGCATACTTTCCCCATTAAATTTTCCGTTAGTTAATAATAAAAAATTAAGTATGCAAATTATTTTTGATTAATTTTTTTGCCCTACAAATAGTTCCATTACTATAACCAGTTTTACGAATAACATAATGATTTGTATAACCTTCTTTGTAATATACTTCTATTTCTTTTGCAATATCATTTAAATCATATTTAGGTTTTCTTTTAATTTTAATACTATTGTCTTTTAAATATCTACATAAAGCGCTTGTGCTACAATTAAGCATTTTAGAAATTTCTAATATTGTACTTATGTCTTTATGTTCTAATATTAAAGGTAATCTTTTATCCCAAATACTTTTATAGATTTGCTTTAATTTATTAATTTGGTTTTGCTTTATTTTAATTCCCATTTCACTTTTCCAATCAATAATATTACCACCTTGACCGCCTGTTCTCGAATTTAATCCTATTTTAGAATTATTTGTCTTACAATCATTTATAGATAATTCCTCTAATTTATATGCAACTTCCTTACTAAGATTATATATTATCACTTCTTTAGAATGATTTTCAAAGCCATACTTAGTAAAACTATTATGTAAAGCTATGTTTTGTTTTCTATTTTTCCAATCAGAAAAATGCTCAGACATTCTCCTGTTAAAAGAGTTTGTTACTCCAATATAGGTTTTACCGCTTGGACTAATTATGTTATATATACAATAACTATTTGCCATCAATTTCTTTTAACTTATTTATTGCGTACTCAATACCACTCGTTCCGCCCCACGCATCCCAGGCAAGACCGCCACAACCTTCGCTATAAGGTACATCTTTATGTTGTTGATGTCTTTTAAACGAAGCCATACGGGCAATAGTGTCCCTACTAATCGGCTCACGATTTGCCAACTGCCTTGCCCTTGCTTTGCCTGTTGCTTCTCCGCAAGAACCCCACCCGTGTTTCTCTACCCACTCTAAAGCTCTCTTTGCGTTATTAGTAGCTGACTCAGGATAGTCGGTATAGCTTTCAGCAAACTTGCCACCTGCAAGGATAGCCTTCCAAACTTGCATAGCCTTCTCTTCGGTTTCGTATATGCACCCACCTTGTCCGATTTTATACCTTCCGTTACTGCATCTTGTTACTGGCATAGTTTACTATAAATATACTTTCGGTCTAAATTTATCTCGTCAAAGTTATACTTCTTTTCGCAGAACTCAAATAGTTTCTCTCCGCTTTCCTTTCGCATATCTGCATCACTTACCAAATCTCTTATATGTTTGTACCAATCCTTTTGGCTTTTAACGTAATGTACAGGCATATCTAAGTAAGGATTGACGTGGCTAACTATGGCAGGGTTCTTTTTAGCAGCCGTTTCTAATACCTTTAAATTTGACTTCATAGCATTAAACTTGTTATCTACAAGTGGGATAACTGAAATGTCTGAGTCCGTATAAGCACCCATATATTCCGTTACTCTTGCATAGTTGTATATAGTAGGGTTAAGCTTTAGTCCGCAAGTAAACGCATCAATCATTTTATCCCAGATAGGTTTCTCTGCATCGTTGTAACCTGCTATCACAGTTCTTATATTCATACCTTGTAACCTTTTAAAAGGCTGCCTTAGTATTTCTAAATCTCGCTCGTGCGTTCCGCTACCTGACCAAAACAATCTAACCTTGTAATCTTCGGTCTTATTATCTGTAAATTGTTCTTGTCCGTAAGGAAGTGCGTTTGGTAAGATGTGAACGTTCTTATTGAATGGGGTTATCTCTCCTGCTAATCTATCGTGAGTGCAGGTACAAAGGTCTGCAATCTCTAAGTAATCGGTAATCTGTTTGCCTATGTTATTGTACTTATATCTGTAATACAATAGATGCGTTTCGCTAAGTTCCCAGTAATCGTCATTATCAACCACTAACTTGAAGCCATACTTAGTGCGCCAGGTGTCCATCTGCTTTGCCGTAATCTCGTTAAGCATTCTATTCATTAGCACAATATCCCAACCCTGTTCAAGTATTTCGTCATTCAACACATCGGTAATAAGTGCGTACTCTTTTTCTAAGTGTACTATTGGCATCATTATTCGGTGCAGTCCAACTCCGCTATTGGCAGAAGTTATACAAAGTATTCGCATCTTATATTCTTTTGGTTGTGATATATGTCTTGGTATTTATCCCACACGCTTTGCGCCCGTGCCAAGCTTTCGTCTTTCATTCTCCTATACTCCGTGCCGTTACCAACATCGTGTCCTATATGTTCTGAGCGCATATCTGGTAGGTAATAGTTAGTAAAGCCTAAGATAGTTGCACGTTCCCCATAATCTCTGTCTTGCATTCCATAAGGGTCATAGGCTTCATTATAACCGCCAACTGCGTCTATAAGTTCACGAGTAATAAAGTTATCGCCAAATGGTGTATGCGTTTTATGTACTCCGTCTACTATTGGCGGTAATGCTTCTACGCAATGTATACCTATTATGCCTGTCTTTTCTATACGTTGTGCAAACAATACAAACTTAGCCAACCAATTCTCAGGAAGTAAAATGTCATTGGCTAATAAACAAACCGCATCATAGTCCTGAGTTATCCTAAGTCCTGCATTAACTCCTGCTGCTATGCCTCGTTTTTCTTTTGATAAGTCATAACCTGCAAACGTGTAATTAAAGGTTTCGTGCGTGTCGCTTCCGTTATCTATTAAAAAGCAATCAGCATTGTAACCGCTATTGTAAAAGTTTTGGTTAATTACACGCTGCGTTAAATCGTGCCTATTTTGTGCAAGTAATAAGATTGCTACTTTCATTATCTTATGTTTGAGCCTATTTCTCGTGCCGGTACTCCTGCGTATTTAGTATTTGGCTTTGCATCTCCTTTTACAAAGGCACTTGCGCCAATCATACAATTTTCTCCTACGTTTGCAAATTGATGTAGAACTGCATTAAGTCCTATATTAGCATTTTTATCTACAATACAATGCCCACCTATTTTTGCTCCGCAGCTTATTGTAACATTGTCTAAAATTGTGCAGTCGTGTCCAATATGTGCGTGTTTCATTATGAAACAATTATTACCGATAAAGGTATCAATCTCCGTACCTGCGTCTATTGTTACAAGTCCTGTAATAACATTGTTATCGCCTATGTATACTTTGCCTTTTTCTTTATTCCATAACTTCTTATGCTCGGCTTTGTCGCCTATAATACAATAAGCACCAATGTAGTTGCCATCTCCGATAATTACGTTATCGCCAATTATAGCGGTAGGGTGGATAAAGTTAGCCATTCTTTTTTTTATTTTTAGGTTTAGGTTGTAAGTCGTACCATTCGTACAAGCGTTTAATCATATCAAAAATACAATGGCTGCACCATACTGTTAATATGAAATCTGCATTCATATACTTGCGATATATATGCTCGTACATTTTCAATATGTCTAAATCTATATTCCTAACATAACCATTCTGCACCATTTCATAATTTGGTCTATGCAGGTCTAAATAATTGCGATGTTCTATTTCCATAAGTTCCACATTAGTTTTGAAAGTAAAGGTGCTAACACTCCTGGTATAAATACAAACGCAATTATGTCGGTACATATTGCAGGTAGTAAATATAAAACTAAACCTGTCCAAGCTGCTAAACAACTCGTGCAACTAAAAGGCTTAAAATCTAAATACCACTTCCTATGAAATTGGTGTATCTCTACAAAAAAAATTGCAAAGCATATTGCTGCTATAATTATCATTTTATAAGTAATTTAGTTATGTCTTTTGCTTCATTTATATTTAGCAGTCCGACTATTTTGTTAATTTTTTCTTTATTATTAAATTCAGTTTGTGCAGGTAATAACTTTTCAAACCATTTTGGTATCGCAATATCTTTTAAATTAAAAGAGTATATACCTATTGGAGTACTATTTATATACCTTACATTTGAATGTGCCATTAGTTTATCCCATTTCATTTTCTCAATTATTAATAATTGATAATGTATTTTCCTGCATTTTAATTCAATAGATAAATTATATTTTGGACTATACCCATCTCTATAACTCATTTGGCTTGTAGTTTGTAAATCAGGTATAATACTTTTTAATTTATTAAAGAGTATCTCTTCTGTCATTTCGATACTCATTTGCGTAATTGTTTTTTAAGTTCTCGTTTAGTTAATTTAAGTTCCCTATGTATTGACATATAAGGAATACCTGTAACCCTACTTAATTCTTTAGCGTTGCAGTTGTGCTTAATTGCATACACTCGTAAAAGTTCCGCTTTGTACCAGTGCATCTTTGATAGTTCGTCTTCTACTTTGTTTAGTAAATCTTCGTCTCTATCGTGTACTATTAATTCTACTTCTAAAGGTTTTCGGTATGTCCTATAAAATTGACTTGTATTACTTTGCATCATATTAATCATTGTTCTAACTAAGTAGAACTTTAATACGTTGCGGGTGCGCATATCAATTAAACGCTCCTCTTCCATTTCGCATAGCACCTTAAATAATTCGCTTCTTAAATCGTCTCTTAAATCTTCAGGCTGCATTTTGTCTATTGCTTCCTTAAGTTCTCGGCTTTCCCAAAGTTCTAATATGATGCTATTCTTGTTCATATTCTTTTAAGATTAGTTTGCCGTTCTCTTCGGTTGCTATGTAACAAAAACAATTTGCAGTTTTTGCCAAGTTTAAGAATGCTATTTGGTAGGTGCTTAGTTTATCTCCAATCGCTTTTGTCTCGCAATAAACCGCTACTCCTGTTTGAGTATGAAACCCAACAACATCTGGAACACCTTTCAAGCCTATAAATGTGCGACCTCTAACCGCAAGGTTATTGTTGCGCCATACAAAGCACCCGTTTTTATTTAGGGTCTTGATTGCTTCTTTGGTTAATTCGTTTGCGGTCATATTACAAAACTATATTAAGAAAATGAAACTTTACCAATTTTTATTTGTTCCTCAAAAAATAAAGCTACGGCAACTGCTCGTGCCTGGTTCTTAAGCCATTGCTCAGTCCATTCGTCTCGGTACTGCTTTGCGCTTATGATGTCCATTTTATTAGCTTTGTAAGTTATAATCTCCATTAGTTTCTTTTTAGCAAGTGCGCCATCTTCTTTTGTCCACTTCTTAATGCCTGTACTATTAAGCTTTGTAAATACACTTAATGGGTTAAACAACCTATCAAATGTTCTATTTTCTAGAACCTTATACTCCTGGTAACTGTAATCTATTATCTCTAAATCGGTTAAGTGTGGGATTGCTTCTACTCGTTCTTGTGGCATCATTTTTCTTACTTCGTTTGCTTTTTTCTTATATCTGTCCATTACTTGACTAAAGTATGCAGGGCTAAAGTTTTGGTAATGGTCTATAAAGTCATTGGCTACCATTTGCTTAAACGCTATTTTAACTTCGTTTATTGTAAAGTTTCCGTATTCAGTTCTTATCCAATCCTCTAAGATAGCTAACTTAACGTCTCCAGGAGTATTAATTCCTACAAGCTGCATCAAATAAATAAGGTTCTGCTTAAATATTATAGGGTTCAGGTTCCTCATTCTTTCCCCTACAAATGCGGTCATAATCTCCTTCTCCATAGGAAGTAGAGTAGATAAAGTTGTAGTTTCTAAGTTCTTCGAGTTCGTGCTTATTAAGTTTTCTTTGATTATTTGTAGTTCCTTTTGCATATTCTTGTGCTTTGTTTATCCAATTATTTGCTGCGTGTGTCCAGCTTTTCATAGTGTTTTTACCTACTTTCCATCCGTTACTTTCGTAGTAATTTACAAACTTTTCAGCTTCTATCTTAGCTTTATCTAAACTAATTTTATTAGCCATATATTCATAAGCTTGTTCAAAACTACATTTACTTTTATTAGTAATTATATCTTTATTTATATTTTCATTTACATTTTCCATATGGGAGTCCATATGAGGTTGCATATGAGTTTCATATGAAGGTTCAACTTTAGGTTTGTTTTTAGGTTTCATATTGTTTCGCCTTGACTCAGTAAAGGTTTTACGCTTTTCCTTCTCAACATCAAGCCTGACATTGTACCATAAACCTTCGTCATCTTGAATAAACTTGCATTTCACTTGCTCCCACAAGTGTCCTATCGTATGTTGTATCATATGAGTATTCATATGACCACGATTAAATTGAAGCATTAATAGGTCCATATATGCACCTTTCTCTTCAAATGTCATTCCCATTGTGCCACTAACATAGTCGCCTGGGTAAAATAAAAATGCTGGGTCTTTTGCCATAAAAAAAATAAACCCCGATAGGTACGAACTATCGAGGCTATTATTATTTAACCACTAAACACATTATCGGTTCGTACTTCGTTAATGTGTCTTATTATGCTGCGAATATACACTAAATTTCTTTAAGTTCTAATTTTAAGCAAAGTTTTTTTATCTTAGTTTTAAACCAGTCCTCAGTTTCTATTAAGTTATTCGCTTGTTTTATGTTATGGATAGCCGTTGTGTGGTCGCTTGTTCCTGTGTACTGGCTTATCTCCTTTAGGCTTAACTTGGTATATCTCCTGAGTAAATAAGCAGCAGCCTTGCGACCAAACGTTGTTTTTAAACTCCTATCCTTAATTAATACATCGCACTCAAATTCTTCGTCTACCAATTTGACAATAGTTCTCGCACCAATGTCTAACCCTAAAGGCTCGTTATCTTCTATGCCTAACAATCCAAGTTGCTGCATCATTTCGTGAAGTTGCAAATGGGTGTTACGTTGTGCGAAGTATAACTCCTTTAATTGTCTTATTGATATATCCTTCTTTTTATTTAGCATAATTAAAACGGCAATCCTTCCGTGTCTTCTTTAGGTTTGAAATCATTTACATAAATTTTGAAATCTGGTTGCTTATCGTCGGTCTTGTAAGCATTAACCCACATTGAGTATTTAACATCATTGATTGTAAAATTAATTACTTCTCCTTTAGCGGTCTGCTTTTTCCAAGCACCTGCACTCCATTTTTTTTGTTCCATTTTTATTTGTTTTTAAATTGCTAATATTTCTTTTTTTACTTCTTGCCAATATTTTAAATACATAGGATTCATTGTATACATATCACTTCCACCTGACCATAATGTATCATCAAATTGACTATCATCTTTCCTACTTAATATAATTTCATCTACTACTTTAATAGCAGATTTTTTACACCAATATGGATATAAATCTGATGAAAGTATCCCACCATACATTGCAATAAAATTACCTATTAATTCTTCTGCTTTTTCTTTTGGTGTCATTACTTTTTAATTGAATATTGAGCTACTAATTTACTTTGTTTTTTCGTACCTACGTTAATTAATTCCGTTTGTACTTTGTAGCCTTTGCGTTTTAATTCAAATACTACGGCTGCAAGTCGAAGGCTATTGTACTTCGTTAGAGCCTGAATTGGTGTCAATGTTTTGCCCGAAAGCAAGTGGTTCAAGATTTGTTGTTTCTGTGTCATTGTTATTGATTGGGTTAAAAAATACAGGTTTGTCTAATTTGTTTTCATACTTTTTAATAAAGGCTAATAAGTCCTCGTATGCCTCTTCGTTATACCAAGCGTAATGGTAAACTTCTGCAAGTAATATTTGCCTTTCAAATGGTAGCAATTCCTTCATTAGTTTTTGTTTTCGTTAATGTCTTCTTTTACTAAATTATCTAATAATTTTTCTGCAAGTAATATGCATATTTCTTTTTCTTTTGTAAGTAAGTTATGTGCTTTTAATACAACTTGGTCTGCTGAAATCATTTGACCTTTATATTGATTAGCCCAATCTTTTAATTCTTGCATTGCGGTTTTCATAGGTTATTTTTTTTGGTTTATCTTTTTTAACTCAATTAATATTTGACTTAATTCTACAAATTGACCATAAGATTGCCTATCAGTTGTATTGTAATCTCTATAGCCTCTATTTATGTATTCTTCTTTTAATAATTCCAATTCTTTAATAAATTCATCTAATGTTTTATTCATATGTTATTTGTTTTTGATTAACTAATAGCGATAGGAATCGAACCCTATAATTTTTCTTATGACCACTATAAGACATTATACTGTTGACGGCAGGTGTAACCATACACTTCGCTATTAGGATAGCTCAATTTTGAGCTTTCTTATTTGTTTTGGTTAAATTATTTCCAATCGTCTATCCAAGTAAATGATGGAAATTTAACTTTTGCATCATTAGGCAATTCTCCTTTTTTTATTTTTTCTTCAAGTAAAGACTTAGCTAACAAGTAAGAATTTAATGACAATTCAAAATCGTGTAAAAATCCTTCCACATTATCAATGGTTACACAATCTGCTACATCTTGAATAGTTTCTATATGGTATGAAATTGCATTTTCTTTTGGGTCTTTATTCATAAATGCTACTTCAATATTTGCTTCTTTCATAGGTTATTTGTTTTGGTTATCGGAAATCCTTTTTCTATTAACTCATTATATGTATCTATCCAACCCCTTACATCATCAGTTGATATGTCATAAATTTGTTTAGCATCTTTTTCGTCTAACTTAATTCTTAAATAAGTTTCTAAATTAATTACTGTTTCCATTTGTCTAGTTTTATTAGTTATGTGTTAAGCGAGCAATTTTATGCTGCACACTTTGAATAATAGATGATAATCTTAATGGTAATCTAAATAATTTTTTACCACTTGGGGTATACATAGTACCATCGTTATCTACTCCCATTAATCCAATCCATAGTTTTTTCATAGGTTTATTTGTTTTTGTTAAATATATTAAATACTAAAATTATCACTTTTTTCACTACCGCTTAAATGTTCTTCTAACCAACGATTATATCTTTGTTCTGCTTTTACTTTTACTGATAATAATGATTCAGGTTTGCAGCAAACTTCCCTTAGTTCTAATCTAAGTTTTAAATTTTCTTCGTGATAATTTTCAATTTGTTTTACTAATTGTTTTCTTGTTGGTGTCATAGGTTTATTGGTTTTAATTAATTAAATAAAGTACAAAGTTCATTTAATTAATTTAATTAATATTAAGTATAAATACCTAATTATATTGTTTCTGGTTTATAGGTTTGGTTGTAGTATTGTTCTGCATCTTCATTTGAATACATAAATGGGCAATCTGTACATCTTCCATTTCTATTAGCATTTATTATCTGCTCTTTTTCTTTTTCAAGTAAATCTTCAGCATTATCAATAGCCTCAATAGGTATACCAAAGTATAATTGATTCTCTTGTAACCATTCAAAATGTTCTTGCATTGCGGTTTTCATTAGCTTTTTTTAATTGTTTCTTTAATCTTGTTAAATTCGTCTAAGCTCTTGATGGCATTGATTTTCAGCGCAGCCTTTACCTTTTGGTCTTCGGTAAACTTTGTCTTGTCTAACTGCTCAATCAAGAATGCCTTTTGCCCTTCGCTTACTTCGTCTTTATGTTCATTAGTAGCGTCTGCATCTTTGGTATCGTCTATAGCAAAAAGTCCATTGAGCGCATATTTTCGAGCATACGAGCTACACGCACCAGTTAGCTGCGAAGCATCCATTCCTTTTTTGTTTTCCTCTTCACGAGCAAGACCTGTACAGGTAATGTTGTCTTCTCCGTTACTTAGACAAGCAGTAGCCTTTACATAAACTCGACCACCTACTTCTATTACCTCGTCGCTTAACATTAAAGCGTAGCCATACTTATGGCAGATAGGCTTTGCAGCTTCGATAATATCTTCTGCACTTCTGTATTTGTATTTAGCAAAAGCATTGAATTGGTTTTTAGGTGCTTTTAGTTCCTGTTGAATTTTAATTAGGCTCATTGTTATTTGTTTTGTATGTCTATGTTATAGTGTTCTAAAATTTCGATAATCGGTTCTTGTCTTTTCTTTAGGCTTACAAAGTACTCATAAGCCTGAGAGTATTCCAAGTACATACTTGCGCTATCGTATTTGTTATCTACTAAAGTGTAGTAGAATATTGTGCCGTCTGGCTTAGTTTCTTTTACAAATTCAATCTTCATATAATTCGTTTTTTAAAAGTTCAAGTTCTGCATTGTTTTCTACCCAACGAGTAAACGTGTAATCGTCATCTTCGTAATCGTAGTTTTTAGGCAATAGAGCAGAGTCATAAGGATTTGATGTACTCCTGCTCCCGTCAATTAATATGTTCCCGTATCGCTGATATTGGAACATTTGGTAGGTGGTTAAGTGTGTCATTTTGTGTTTTGTTTCAACAAAGATAACACAATACACAATACAAAGTGAAAAACTATTAAAATATTTTACAATTATTTTTGCAACAATGTTGCATTTGTACATAGAAACGTACAAAATAAAGTACAAAAGGTAGTAAAAATACTACCTATAAAAGCTTTTGAAAGTAAAGTTTATCGTGTCCCCCGTATGAATATTCGGGTAAGTAAAGCCTAAATCCACACGAGATTAGGTTATTAGCAGAAGGGAAGTTATCTAACGTTGTGTATGTAATAGCTATATGACAAAAGGTAGATGCTGCCTTTAACCTGGTCTTAATCATTCGTCTTTGTATGCCCTGCCCTCTATGTGATTTCTTAACCCACGCTCTATTAAATATGCAAATTCCTTTAGAGTAAATAGAACCACAATAAGCTACTATCTCGCCTTCGTCAAGCATAACCCACCACTCACGATTGAACTGGAACTCGTCTCCGCAACCCTTAAAGTTTGGGTTGGTATAATCTAATTCCCTTAGCTGCTCGTAGGTTTCTCTATCTAAGATATTACCAAAGCTAAATATCTTTTTGAGGCGCATTGTGTATTTGTTCAAGTTTGGTTAAATATAAAATCGCATCTTGTAGTTCCTGCTTCAAATGTGTTATCCATTCGCCTGTCGATAAATCTTCCCTGTCCATTGTGCAGTTGTACTTCTTTTTACCTACTTGCTCACGGCTGCGCATATCTTCAATTACTAAGCTAAGAATTTTACTATCCATTTATTTGTCGGTTTTGCTATGTATCTTAAAACAAGTTTTGCACTTGTATAATATTTTCTTTACTCCTGTTGCAGTTGTGCGCCTCATTTGTATAACTAAGTCGTCGCTTCCACACTCAGGGCAAGAGCCTCGGTCTTGACCGAAGATAACCCCGTAATGTGTTTTAGGTTCTATGTGGTTTTTAAGTGCGTTAAATACTTGCTCTAATAACACAACATCTTTTTGGCAGTACTTAATCATTTTAGCCATAGCCACTTTGTCCTTATGCAAGACGATGTCCTTCCATAAACTATATTCTGTCTTTATCTTAGTTCCAATCCCTAAGTAGTCAGCTATGTAGTTAAGTTTATTGCTATTAAATCTAAACTTTTGCCTTGCTACCTTTAGCGTGTCGATAGTAACGTAAGAAGGGAACATTTCAATCTTGTGAAACAAGCACCTGGTTCTTATCCAAGCAAGGTCAAACTTATCGCCATTGTGTCCTACTAACTCCGAAGCCGTGTTTGCTACTTCAATAAAACTTTGAAGCATCTTTTTGTCGTTTTGCTTTGCGTCCCATTGTAAGTGATAAACTTCTTTTTCGTCTTCCCACTTGTAGCAGATGCAAATAATGGCACGTTCTTGAATTATGCTTTCTGGACTTACATTTAATTTGTAACCGGCAGTCCAAAAGAAACCCACGTTGGGGCTGACTTCCACGTCGAAATAGAGGCGTTTGCGTTTTGATTTTAGCATTATTTATTTTTTGCTGAATTTATCTATTGTGGTGTAACCCATAGCAAATAGCGTAAGATATAGCACGGCATCTACAAGCTTATCGCTTGGGTCGATTTTTAAAATTATATTTAAAAACAAAGAAACAAAAAGACATAAGCTTCCAAACAATGCTACAACTCTTTTGTGGCTAATGCTATTGCTTTCGTCTGATAATAAATTGACTAATATAGTTCTAAAGTTGCTCATATAGTTTAGCCTCAGCCTCTCTCCGCCTCACTAACCCTTTAAGCACAACATTGTTTGCTCGTGTCCACTTCATAAATTCAGCCTTAATTGTAAGGTCTTTAGGGTCAGCATTTACCTTCTTAAGTAAAGTGCTTTTCTTTAAGTTGCCTACTCCTACATTATACGCAAACGAAACAATCGCTGAAAAATTGTTATCCGTTATTTCTTTTTTTATTAAAGGTCTAACTTGTTTAGCAAAACCTTCAACCATTATATCAAGCATTTCGTCTGCTCGTTCCTGAGTAATTACATCGCCTTCCTTAACCTTACTTCCGTCTGGGTAAAAGGTTGCCCCCCATCCGATTGTGTCGATATTGGCAGGACATTTATAGGCTTTCAACTTGCAGCCTTCAAACTTCTTAATTAGGTCTTTACCTGCTTTGTTTACTTCCATAACTTATTCCAATATGCTAAAATTAATATAATCGCTATTATAAGCCCTATTAGAGCCTTCCAAAAGTTATTCTGTGTAGTTACCTTATTTTTATCTACAATCGAAATTTGAGCCGTTTCTGTGCGATTTAACGCTATTGTGTCTTTTTTAATAAGGCTATTGTTGTTCTCCTTCTCGCGTGTCTCGTATATCCACTTAGTTACGATTTTGGGAACGACTATAATACTATCCTTTGCAATACGGATTGTGTCATAGATAGTAACCTCTTTTGTAAATACTTGCTCCTTTTCTATAATCTTAGTAACGCTATCATAAAAAGTAAGATGCACGGAGTCAATCTTAGTTGTCCCCGTGCTATCATAACGCTTTTCGAACTTCTTAACAGAAGCGCAAGAAGTAAGTAATAAGGCTAAAAGAATTAATCTCATTTAAGCTTTTTGGTCATTTTGTAATAGTATCTTATAGCCATAAGACCTGAAACAATAGCCACCAAACTTGCAATCAATGTGAATAGCGGTTGAATAGAAGTAAGGCTAAGAATAGCACTTACTACTGAAACGATTGTTGATTGGTCTGCTTGGTGGTTACTTGCCATTATAGTTCTTCTTCTTCTTGTTTGTTAAATTCTACGCCAGTTACCCAATCTTGTAAGAAAGTAAAATCTTCCAAGCCTTGTGGATTCACTACGTTAATTATTTGAAAATCAAATTCTTTATCATTTAAGGCTTCAATATCTTTGGTAAGCTTCTTAATGCCTTCTTTAGAGAACTTGTAATCTCCTTTCTCGTTAAGTATTAAAATACCTTTTTCGTCTACCGAAGCATTGTCTAATCTTAATTCCTCAGCTTGTTTATTGTATTCCTCAAGATACTTAGCTATTTTTTCTTGAATTTTAAATAGCTTTTTTTGAACTTTTGTTTCTTGACTTCCAATAACATACTTTAATGTTGTTGCTAATTGCAATAGTTGTTTGTACTTCATAGTGTGTTTTTGTTTGTAAAGATATATTAAGGATTTTGAAACGGCAAAGGCAAAGATATAACCTTAGGATTGATTTGGTCTTCAATCTGTGCATCTAAGTTTTCGTCTAATGCTACTTGGTCAAGTCCTGCTTCTAACCAACCGCATACCATTTCATAAGTTACTTGGTCATAAGGTACGAAGTCCGCAGGGTCAGGAGACGGAACACTTAACGTACCATAAACCTCAGCGAAGTAAGTTTTATCGTTTTCTACTTGCTCCGCTTGATAGCGATAGTGTATTACGCAGATTACATCTGTTAAACCTTCTGCATCTTTTGGGTACGCATCTAAGCTGCTAACTACCCATTTGTAAGTTGTTGCCATTTTTATTTTATTTTATTTATTATACAATCATTAAAACTCCTGCTACTGTTTTGTAAATATCTCCGCTTGATAAACCTGCGCTTGAACTTGGAACGTTAGATAAGTTAATTATACCATTTGATTTTATGCGCATACGTTCGGCTGATGCAGTTAGAAACATCATATTATCACCACCTGTTGAACTTGTTGCGTTTAAAGTTATCCCTGCGTTTCCACCTGTTGTTGCAGCGGTAACTAATAACCTACGATTATATGTGCCATCATTTTGATATAGTTGCAAGAAGCTACCAGTACTATCAAATAAATCTAACTTGTAACTTGGCGATGTAGTACCTATACCTACGTTACCCCCACTTGTTATGCGCATACGTTCGTTTCCTGAAGCAGTAAGAAATATTAAAGGAGCAGTCCCACTTGAACCAATATTTAATGAATTGCTAAAAGCGTACATTAAACCAGCAGTTGTTCCATTGGTTTGGAAATCTATCATTCCCCCATTGGTCGCATTGTTTAATGAAAGAATAGTATATCCTGATATTGACAAAGGACTTGTAGTTCCTATACCTACGTTAGTTCCATTATCAAAGATTTGACTATTCCCTATTGTACTTGTACCTGTAAACTTAGGAATGTAGTTAGTAGTTCCTGTTCCTGTTACGGGGTTTGTTAAAGCACTTTGCTTATTGTTAAACGTAGTCCAATCCGCACTGCTTAAATATCCGTTTGAACTTCCCGTTGCTTGTGTTATTCCTAAAGTGTTAAGCGAAAAAGTCAAAGGAGCTACAACACTTACTATCCTTGAATTATAAGCAGTATCCCAATTGCTTTGCTTTGTGTCAGTTGGTAAGCTATAACCACTTGCGAAGCTTAGTGCTAAAGTACCGCTTGAAGTAACGGGGCTACCAGATACGCTAAAACCTGTTGGTGCAGATAAACCTACACTTGTTACAGTTCCCACACCTGAGCCACCTACTAAAGCAATCGTTCCCGTTGCATCTGGCAAAGTGTAATATCTCACGGCTGAATTGTTCCAACTAA
>Ga0247722_10000272_pt1 | contig 33640 bp, 55 predicted proteins | sample MSEWelMarce3H_FC_FD_189094 | JGI IMG/M metagenome (GOLD analysis project Ga0247722, IMG submission 189094) | Subsurface sediment microbial communities from gas well in West Virginia, United States - MSEEL Well Study Marcellus 3H_FC | ecosystem: Environmental > Terrestrial > Deep subsurface >... | reverse complement strand
TTTGTGCTGAATTGAAACGTGAGGTTAAAAAATATAGAGGTTACCGAGTTTTAAAAGTAGTAGACGATGAGCTTTGAGAATTACCTATTAGAATTAGGATATAAAAAACAGGTTTATGATCATAAAATAAAAACCTTAGTAGATGTTAAAGAGTTTGATATTCTTTCAACTATGGGACATATCTGTTTTTTTTACACTAAAGATAATCACAAACAAATAGTTTGGGGATTACATGAAATACATAAACCACCTACTTTAATTAGTCCACGTCCAGAACACATCCAAAACGACGACGAAATGAATAGGTGCATACTATCACATACTAATGAGGAACTTTATAACTTAATTAATTAATGCAGGACGAATACGAAAATATAAATTTTTGGAATAATGACTAAGATTCATAAATACTTTAATTTTGAACTCATGAAATGGATTGACGGGTATAAAATATTCGGTGTCTATTTTCTTAAATTAAGTCTTTATAAAGAAAAAACAAAATATATAATATCATTTAAATTACCATAATGGCAAACAATAAGTCAGTAGATTTCATAAACGCATTAGAAGATTACGCTAATGAATATATAAGAGAATGTTTAGCACACACTAAAGAGGTTGCAACAGGTTCAGGAAAGATAGTTGAAATACAAGAAAGGCATATACCTACAATAGCCTATTTCCTTAACGTATGGCTACCTTTATTAAAGTTTCATACAATTGCACGTAAAACTTATTATGCGTGGCGTAAAGGCGATTGTGAGCTTAAAAGTAACACTATAAAAAATATAGATGAGTTATTTCAGTCCTTAGCTGGCGATATAGTTGCTAATGAGGGTAAAGGAATATTCTATGCTAAGAATAAATTAGGTTGGTCGGATAAGATTGATTCAAATGTTAATACTTCAATTAGTGTTTTAAACTTAGACCCGTTAGATGATTCAAAAGACAACCTCCTTACTTAAGATAGCATCTTTAAAGAAAAGGATTAAAGTAATAAGAGGTGGGCAAGGTGCTGGTAAAACGATTTCAATATTAATACTATTGATTAATCACGCAGCATCAAAGCCTGATAAAGAAATACTGATACTATCGTCTGAGTTAACTAAGATGCGTTTAACGGTTATTAAAGACTTTGTTAAGCTAATGAGGTTAATAGGTATCTATGACGATTCACGTTTCTTAGCGGGTACTTTATATCGTTTTCCTAATGGTTCATTCATTAAGTTTATTGGATTAGATAAGTCCGATGTCGGTAAGGGTTTACGTTCCGATGTCGCTTACTTCAATGAGGTTAATAAAATAGACTTTGAAAGTTATAGGCAAGTAGCTTCACGTGCTGGCCAAGTCTATGCCGATTATAATCCTGATGCCGAATTTTACATTGACACTGATGTTGTTGGACGTCCCGACTGCGACTTCTTACAACTTACTTTCCAGGACAACGAGCTACTATCTGAAAACGAAAGGAGTGAAATTTTAAACTATTACACTAATGGCTATTATGAGAATGGCGAAGTAAAGAATAAGTATTGGGCTAATCTTTGGAATGTTTACGGATTAGGTAACATTGGTAACTTACAAGGCGTTATCTTTGAGAATTGGAATGAGGTTGATGCAATACCACCTAATGCCGAATTTATATCGTATGGTATGGATTGGGGGTTTACAAACGATCCAACTACTTTAATTGAATGTTACCGATACAATGGCGAACTTTACGTTAATGAGTTAATATATCAAACAGGTTTAACCAATAGCGACATAGTACTTAGAATGAATGAATTAGGCATTAATCGATATGCCGATATAATAGCGGATAGTGCTGAGCCTAAATCTATTGAAGACGTTTATCGAGGTGGGTATAAAAACATTTATCCCGCATCAAAGGGGTCGGATTCGATTCGTAATTCAATTGACACACTTCAACAATATACCATCAATATAACTAAAGCAAGTACTAACTTAATCAAAGAGTTTAGGTCCTGGCGTTGGGCGGTTGACAAAGAGGGTAAGCAATTAGGAACTCCAATTGACAAAGATAATCATGCCATTGACGCACTTAGATATATCGCTTTAAATAAGATTAATAAGTCATCTAAGATTGATTTATTATAAGTCCCTTTTATTAATTTTTAATACTTTAAAAAGATGAGATTTGAAGACCTAACAGTTCAACAATATATTAGCTTAGCAAAGTTACCTAAGGACCTAGAGCCATTGGATAAGATAGCTAATGAAATGGCTATTGTAACAGGCAAAGCACTTGAAGAGGTTGAATTAATGGACGTTAATTACATCATGTCTAAGATAGCATTCTTAAAACAAGTGCCTACTGAATTAGATTTCAAGCGTAAATTAAGAATAGGTTTTAAGTATTACAGTCCTTCAGTTGAACTTACTAATATATCTGTTAATCAAATGGTTGACTTCTATTCACTTTATAAGAATGAAGCACAATTGAATGAATTGTTAGCAGTTATTTACCGTCCAAGTAATGGAGCTTACCATGCTTCTAATCATTCCTATGTAGCCAACAAAATGTTATCTAAAAGAATAGGCGACGTTTTAGGGGCGGTTTTTTTTTCGCTAAGATTTTACAATCAATGCGAGAAACTTATACAGGAATATTTAGCGAAGAATCAAGAGTTGTTAGCGCAGACGATGGACGAGATACAGAACGACAAAGAGTTTCAGGATTTCTTGAGCAGTGGGGGTGGGAGTACAACATAGACCAATGTGTGCAAAATGAAAGGGTTACGTGGGAAGTGGTTTACAATTGGAATTTGGTACAGTTTATGAATAAGATTAGTTACTTAAAAGATAAAGGGAAATTTGAAATAGCGGTGAATGGCATTAGGTGATGAGATAGATAAAATACTTGTTGAGTTTGGGGAGTCGACTGTAAATGATGTTAGAGCTAACTTAGACGCTGCGGTGTCTTACGGTGGCCAAGCGTCGAGATTAAGTGCTAAGATTAACTACATACCGCCTCGTAATGTAAACGGTGCTATTGTTTTACAAATCGAAATGCCTAAGTACGGTTACATACTTGACAAAGGGCGTAGAGCTGGTGGCGAAATAAGTAGGGACGAAATAACATCATTAGAAAAGTGGATTGTAAGACGTGGATTAAAACCTAAGATGTCAGAAGCTCGAACTAAGATGTCAAAGGATAGGAAAGTTGCTAAGCCTATTAAAACACAAAATAGAGAAAAGGCGGTTAAACAGTTTGCCTTTGCCATAGCTCGTAAGATACAAAAGAAAGGACACTCACAACCTTACAAAGATAATAAGTTAGGTTTTTGGAGTAAAGTAATAAATGATGGTCGATTAGAAGAGTTGACACAAAGAATAAGTGAAGTATTAAAAACAGAAGTAATAATTGAAATAAACGATGGCATTAGTAGTTAGTCAAACCCCACAAATATACACACCCGCTTATAATGAGCAGATATTCGTTGCACTATCTAATCAGATAGCTATTAGTGATTTTTATTACTTAGTTCAATTTCAAGTAGGTGGCTCAATCATTTACACTAAAAAGATATTGCAAAGACCAGACGGATATTGCGTATTTGATGCAATTGAAGTAGTTAAGAATTATATTAAACATTCATTCAATCCAACTGTTACAGGAATAACTTATGCGACTGATTCTGCGGTGGCAGTTACCGTTTACATTAAAGAGTTTTATTCTGCTGCGGTTCAAAGTACTTACACTTATAACTATGTAGCGTGGAATGCTTGTTTAGATGCCGATACATTTAGCACTTACGATTATAGAGACTATGTAACTAATGGCGGTGAAATTAAATTACTTTCACCTAATGCAACTGAATACTTAGTGCCAAATGCTAAAATTGATATTAAGGCCGATAATTGGTTACACTTTTTTAAAGACGATTTTACTTATATTGACTTTGTTTTATACAGAGCAAGCGGTGCAGTAAAAGGTAGTTTAACTAAAACTATTCCAACGGGTGCTTATATTCATTACATAAATACGGGTGCTAAATTATGGGACGGCTCAGGTGTTACCGTTAATCCTACCGATACATTAGAAATAAACTTTGAAGGTGATAGTGGCGGTATGTCAACATCATTTACATTTACAGACGTTTGTTCAAAGTCAGTTCAATACAATGTTTACTATTACAAACGTAACGGTGGCATAGGATTTAAAACATTTGAATTAGTTAGTCAAGAAACAATGACTAAAAAAACTAATACAGTTAGAATGAATACCAAAACATTAAGCGGTGGCATTTATTCAGCTCCTACTTATAAAAGAGAAAAGAATGTTGTTTCAACTACTAGCCAAAAGTCAATTACCTTAAATACTAATTGGATTACAGAACAACAAGCTATTCAATTAAATGAATTATTTGATAGCCCTATGGTTTGGTTACAACTTGAAACAGGTGAATATAAACCTATTACAATAACTGATAATTCATACAAATTTAGCAAGCACGTTAATGATAAATTGTTTAACTATTCAATAACTGCGGATTACGATAATACAGAAACTAGACAAAGAGGTATATAATGGTTAGAACGAGATTAGAGATAGCAGATACAAGCGTACCATTTGCGGAACAGATACCTGTTAGTATTAATTATAATATTGCGGATGTTCGTGAGCCTGACAAGTTTAAAAGCTCATGGAGTAAAACTATTAGCCTACCAGAATCAAACGCTTTAAATATATTATTTGAGAATGTATTTGAGGTTAACTCAGTTACTAATACATTCAATAAGAATAAGAAAACTAAGGTTAAATACTTTGTTGACGATATTGTAAACTTAGAAGGGGATTTACAACTACTTAAGATAACAATCAACGCCGATAATTTAAAGACTTATGAATGTGCTTTAAAAGGTGAGGGTGCTAGTTTCTTTGGAGATATTGGTGAATATTATATAACAGGCAATCCAGATAGTGCTAATGATTTAGACTTTTCAGCATACGATCATACTTATAACAGAGCTACTCAAATAGCTTCACGTGGTAATGCTGGCGATGGAGAAAGTTATATTTATGCTCACGTTGAAAATGGTAACAACGGCGGTAATCCAACTACATTTAGTGTTACTGATTTTTTACCAATGTTTCATGTACGTGAATATATTAAAAAGATAATTGAAAAAACAGGCAGAACTTATACATCATCTATTTTAGATAGTGTTGAATTTAGAAAGCATGTTGTTTATCCTAACTTAAGCACGTTAAATTTAACGCCTACTCAAATACAAAATAAACAATATTACGTTGGTTTAACTAGTGATTATACAATGAGTAGCGGTGTAAATTTTGATGTTAATCATACAAACGAAAGCTCACCATTCTTTGATACAAGTAGTCAATCTAATGGCACTTATGTTCAAATGGCATCTAATGGTAACTACAATACGGTTGCTAATAATGTTTATAGCGTTATAATGACACACACCGATCCAACGGTTACTAGATGTACTTTAAATTTCTCAACAAGTTTGCAAATCAAAAAAAGTCCTGACAGTGGTAGCTCATTCTTTGTTTTAGTAAGTAATACAATTAATCCTTACAATGAATTACAAAAGAATGTAACTTATAATTTTACTCAACAAGTAGCAACTGAGCAATTCTTAGCGGGTGGCGATAGATTATACCATTTTAATAAATATACTGCAAGTTCAATAATTTATTACAATGCAAGTGGAATACAAGTAACAACGGGAACAGGAACGGTAACGGTTAAGCTAAAAAGCGGTGCAACGGGTACTTCATTTTATTCTTTGCTTACAAACAAATCAATTCAAGACGGCGATACTTTATTAGCTAATTCTGCTTTGCCACAAAAGATTAAACAAAAGGATTTTTTAAAGTCTATTATCCAAATGTTTAACCTACAAATTGAAGTTGATAAAAACAACGCTAACAATTTAATAATTGAAACGTTTGATGTATTCCACGCTGGTGGCATATTGAATTATGAGAATAGAACTGACTTAGATAAAGAGAAAACGAATAACATTAATACATTAGATTCTAAGCGTTACATATTTAAATATAAGCCAGATAATGATTATTGGAATACTATATTTCAAACTAAATACAATGAGCCGTTTGGAACAGAGACTATAAATGTAGAAAATGAATTTAGCGTTGCTGAAAAGGTAAATGAGGTTATATTTTCTCCAACTCCAAACGTGGCAAATTATCAATTAGGTATTATTTGCCCTCAAATTTATAAAAAAGAGAATAACGTTAAAAGTTCAATAGTTCCAAATGTAAGAATCTTAACATGTGGCGGTATTAAAACTTCGCCAAATAAATATATTTACAATGGCTTTGGAGCTTCGTATTTAGAGACAGACCAATATTTATATGTAGGCCACACCGACGATCCACTTAATCCAACTTATGATTTAAACTTCGGTTTACCTAAGGAAGTGTTTTACACTTTTATAGGCACTTTCTTTACTGATAATAATCTTTATAATAGATTCCATAAAAACTATATTCTTAATATTTCAGATAGGGACGCTAAGTTTATTACTAAATATTTGTGGGTAAACTCACTTGACATTAATAAGTTTAGTTTTAGAAATAGACTATTCATTGATGGCAGTTACTACTCTGTTAATCGTATTGAAAACTACACTCCATTAGATGAGACTTCGACTAAATACGAGTTAATTAAATTACTTTATACAGATGCTTTTGTACCAAGTTCAATTGCATTTGTTGACAATCCAACAACGGGTTCAAGTACGGTAACGGCTCGAATAGCTCAATCAACTACAATAGGGAATTCAACGGGTGCAGAAAGTACTAATACATTAGCAATTGGTGATTATATTATAAGCCCACCAACATCAAACAATATTTTAGTAGTTGGAGACAATACAATAGTGCCAGATAATGTAGACGGCTTTGTTCAATTGAATGGTGTTTATATTCCTAAGGTTGTTAATGGAACGTCTTTAATACAAATAGGTTCTGATTATACTTGCAATGAAGCAGACGGAACTATTTTAATTGATGCGTCAACTACAAACATTGATGTTACTTTAACTGGTAATAACATTTATGAAATTGCTACTTACACAATTAATGATGTTTTAACAACTGTTTATTATGGTAAAAAAATAACATTAAAGCGTGTTGATACTTCTGCTAATACAGTTACAATTATACCATCTTCTGGAACTACAATTGAGGGATTTGGCTCTTATACTTTAAGCACAACTAACACTTTAAATTTACAATATAACGACGGTAATTGGATAATCATATGATAGAATTTGACGATAAAATAAAACAAGGCTTAGCATCAATTTATCTTTTATTTAAGATATATGAAAGCAATGATATTGAATTAATTAATAAAATTAAAGACTTAAATAATGGCAGATAATACGCAAAAGGTTGGAATACAAGTCGAAGTAAATGGCGTTCAAAAAACTTTTAATTCAATTAAGGATTTAAAAGAGGAAATAAAAAATCTACAAAATGTAGCTGAAAGTAGCGACATTGGAAGTGAACAATACAAACAAGCCGTTGAAGGTTTAGATATTTTAAATGAAAAAATAAAAGAAGTTTCACAAACTCAAAAGCAAGCAGCAAAAGCCACAGAAGATATGGCAAGGGCTGAAAAGGAAGCAGTTAAAGAAACACAGGATTTAAGAAAACAATTTGAAGTTTTAGAAGACCAATTATTTTTATTAGCTGGTCAAGGAAAACAAAACACAAAAGAATTTAGAGATTTAACTATTGAAGCTGCTGCATTAAATAAAAAGATTGATGCCGTAAATAGTTCATTAGGAGAAAATGCTGCTGGTCGTGCTTCTGCTGGATTTTCACAATTAAAAGATGGATTTCAAAACTTAGATTTTGATTCTATTAAAAAAGGATTCTCAGCGGTTAAAACTGCAATGGCAGCCACAGGTATAATGTTAATTGTACAACTTGTTGGATATTTAGTAGAAAATTTTGATTCATTAAGTCAAGGTAGTGGAATACTTGCAAAGTATTTAAGATTTGTTGGAGATGTTATAGGTACAATAGTTGAAAAGGGTACACAATTATTAAATTTTCTTACCGATACAATTGGATTAACAACCGAATCAAGTAGAGCTATTGAAGCACAAGGTGAAGCATTTGTTGAAGCGTCAGAAAAATCAAAGGAAGCAATATCAAGTCAATCTGCTGAATTTGACAGATTAATTACAGTTGCAAAAGCAAGTGGAAAGTCAACAGTTGATTTAGAAATAGCTAAGCAACAAGCCATTATTAATACTAATAGAGCTTTACTTCAACAAGCATTAGATTATATTAAACAAGGTGGCGTTGTAACAGAAGAGCAAAAGAAATTAATCAATGAACAGATTGCAGCAGTTAAAACTGCATCTACTCAAATTGAAGTAATTAAAGCAACTGAAGCTAAAAGAGTAGCTGATAAAAATTTAGAAATACAAAAAAAACATAGTGATGATTTATTAAAAGAACAGGAAAGGTTTAATAAAGAAAAAATAAGATTAAAAGAGGAATTAGAACAAAAACAAACTGAATCTGAATTAGCAGCAGCTAAATTTAGAGCAACTGCATTAGCTGAACAAGACGCAATCAATAATGAAAGTACACGAATTGCAATGGACTATATGTCCGAAGAGGAGTTACAACTTGCTGCAAAGAAAGCTCAGGCTAATAGGGATTTAGAAGCGAGAGAAATTGAGGGGGCTAAATTATTAGAACAAGAAAAGTTTGCAATTGCTTTAAACGGTTTAAATGCAGTTCAACAAGTTAGTGATGTATTCTTTGCGTTCAAGTCAAGTAAATTAAAAAAAGGTAGTGCTGAAGAGTTAGAACTTGCTAAGAAAGCATTTAACGTTAATAAGGCTTTACAAATAGCAACGGCAACTGTTAGTGGATTTCAAGCGGTTCAAAGTGCTTTTACAACTGCTAACCTTTCACCAATTACAACTGTATTCCCTGCATATCCATTTATTCAAGCGGGATTAGCTGGTGTGTTTTCAGCTGCAAACATAGCAAAGATTGCAGCATCAAAATTTGAAGGTGGCGGTGGTTCTCCAGCTTCAGTTTCTGGTGGTGGGGGCGGTGGTGCATCTATTCCCGCACCCCCTACAATTAGCAATCAAAACGCAAACGTCGAAGGAACTCAATTTGATGAGAATGGTAGACGAATAGGAAGTAAAAATGATAACACAATAAACGTTGTAGCAACCGTTGGAGTTGACGAAATAACCGCCAAAACAAATAGAGTTAATGTATTAGAAAAACAATCAACATTTTAAATTATGAATTATCCAGTGTATTTATTAGAATTAGACGAGAATGGCAATACTAAATATGGCTTACAAGACATAGCCTTAGTTGAAAGCCCCGCCTATCAATCGAGCTTTGTAAAGTTTGATGAGCAAAAATTAAACTTCGCAATCCAAAACGAAGAGAAACAAATTGTTATGGGTGCAGTAATGATCCCTGATAAAATGATTTATCGTGAAGAGAATGGCAAACCTTTTTATGTAGTAGCTAACAAAGAAACTATTTACGATGCTGCTCAAAAGTTTAACTCTGAAAACAGAAATTTAAACGTTAAAGCAACTCACGAAAGCGACACTAATGTAAGCGACGTGTTTATTTTTGAATCATTTATAACAGACGAAAACAGAGTACAAAAAGTTAAAGGCTTTGAAGAGTTACCTTATGGCACTTGGTTTGTAACTATGAAAGTAAATAATCCAATTGTTTGGGAACAAGTTAAAGCTGGTGAGTTTAACGGTTTCTCATTAGAGGCACTATTTAAACTTAAGCCTATAACTACATTAAGCGACGATGAGATAAACGCTCTAATGTCAATTATAGACTAAATAAAGTGTCCCTTAACTAATTGCATTAATACTTTAAAATAAAATATGAACATAAACGAAACAATTAACAAACTTTTGCCTGAAGATATTAAGGTAAAATTAAAACAGCACTTTGCTAAGTTTAGCGAAATGCCCGTTGAAAAAGTTGTTGAGCCTATCGCTCCGACTGAAGAGAAAGTTAAGATGGCTACTGAAGTTAAATTAAATGACGGTACTTCATTGTCAGTTGATGGCGACATTGCTATCGGTTCTATGGTTAAATTAATTACTCCAGAAGGAGAAGTTGAAGCTATGGACGGCGAATACGTTGCTGAAGACGGTACATCTTATTCTGTAATGAATGGTGCAATATCTGAAATAGCAAGTAAGGAAGAAGAAGCTCCAGAAGTTGAAGCTCCAGTTAATGAAATGCCTGCTATGATGGCTGAAATTGCAAGTCTTAAAACTGAATTAGCAGAATTAAAAGAAACAATTAAATTGACTTTATCGGCAGTTAACACAATCGTTGCAACTCCAGTAGTTGAACCAATTGAAGCTAAGGTTGAATTTGCTAACATGACTGCATTTCAAAAATACAAAGCAAGTAAATAAAAATGGGAACTTATAAATTTAAAGACGGTTTTGAAGTAGTGTATTCGTCAAGCTCCAAAATTAACAATGATAATTTAACGGACGAAATTGCCTTACATCTATTAGCAAAAGGCACAGTTAAAGAGTCTGACTTTGAAAATTTTAAACAAGAAACAACAAATATAAAAACAACTAAAAAAACAAAATAAACATGGCAATAGCTTATAACATTATCGACATCAGAGGTAAAGCATCAGAGAACGTAATCGCTGAAATCCTTTTCCAAAACAAAACAATTTCTGAAGGTTATGTAACCTTTGAAGAAGAAGTTAAAAACGAAGTAATTTTTACAGAAGGTTCAACTTCAGTAGCAATGCAAGCGTATACTTCTGGAGCTCCAACATCAAGTGGAACTTTAACAAACTTTGACGTATCTATTACGCCAACTAAATACATGTACTACCAAACATTTGATCCTAACACTTTGCGTCCATCTCGTTACAAGAGAGACATGAAGCCAGGAGCTTGGGAAGTATTAAGTTCTGAATTTGAAAGAGTTGTTATTGGTGGAATGTATGCTGATAAAATTTCTTACGATGCTGAATTTCAATATTGGTCTGGTATCACTTCAGCTCAACAAACTACAATTGCTGGTTTAACTGCTGGAACTGCTAACACTTCAATCGGTGCTGACGAAAAAACAGTTGCTGCTGCTTTAACTGCTGGTCAATTTAACGGTGTTGTTGCATCAATGATGTACAATGCTTGGAACTCTTCATTAACTGCTGGCGTTGGTACTCGTATCAAAGTTGACGGAGTTGTTGTAACTGCATCCAATATCCAGACTGAAACAGAAAAAACCTATACAGCAATACCCGCTGCTGTATTAGCTTCTGCAACTCAGCCAGTTATTTACATGCCACACGTTAACAAGCAATTCATTAACAGTAACAACAATATCGTTACTAACTACAAATCTGCTTTTATTGTAACTAACGGTGAATACTTCTACAATGACGTTAAAATTGTATTCGTTCCATTACCAGCTAATACAATGATTGCAGCACCAAAAGAGCATTTATTTTGGGTAACTGATTTAACTTCTGATATCAACAAAGTTGAAATTAACAAAGTTGGATTAAACCAAGATCTAATGTTTATTAAGCACGTTGGTACAATAGCTCCTTATGTAGCTAACCAAGCGTTCAACGTTTTATACTGCGGAGCATAGTATTAAATAAAATAGGCGGGTTATTAATTTAATCCGCCTTATTATAAACATTTAAAATAAATAAAAACATGGCATGTTCATTAACACAGGGACACACTCCTAAAACGTGTAAAACAAGTGCTGGTACAAAATCTTTTTTAATTGCTGAATATGAAACAGTAACTGCTATCACTAAGACTGCTGGCGTTATTACTGCTATTACTAAGGCATCTGGTAAAAGATTCTTTAGATACAAGCAAAAAGCAGAGGTTGCTAATTGGAAACAAACAGGAACAGGAGATCCAAAAGTAGGCACAATTGCTTACGATGTTGAAGCTACTGTTGAAATGTTAGGATTAGACCAAACAAGTCAAACTGAATTAGATTTATTAATGGCTAATACAGTTGTAATGATTGCAGAAGATAACGACGGTACATTTTGGTATTTAGGCGAAGACTTCGGTATGGATTTAGCAACTGATGGATTAGAATCAGGAACTGCAATCGGCGATTTCAGAGGTAATAAATTATCATTTAAAGGACGTGCTTACACTCGTGTAGCATCTGTATCTTCAACTATTATTACTGCATTATTATCTTAATCTTTTTAATAGATTATTTGTTTAAAGAGTAGCCCCGTAAGGCTACTTTTTTATTTTATTCAAGTCCCTTTTTTAAATTAATATTACTTTAATATAATGATTTTAATAAACAAAAATAGTAGTAATGAAGTTGTTTTAACGCTAAGTGAAAAGACTTCAATAACAAGTCCTACTTATTTATTTGAGTTTACAAATGATTCAACAAAGCAAACTAAGGTATTTATTAGTGCGGACTACTCTAATAATAAGGAACGTTTTAACGTATTTAATATAATTGAAACATCAACTGAAGTGCCATTAACAGGACGTGTTAGCTTAACTATTGGCGATTGGAAATATAACATTTACCAACAAGCAAGCACTACTAACTTAGTTGTAGCAAATGCAAGTGGATTAGTTGAGAATGGACGTGTTGAGGTTAAAGGAATTGAAACAGATTTAAATGAATTTACAGGCGAACAAACAACATATAAAGAATTTAATGGCTAAGAATAGTATAGAAGTAGTTAGTAACAATTTAGCGTTTGTAACATTCGCTGAAGAGAAACGTCCCGAAATTAAAAAGGATTGGTCTTATGATTATATTAAGTACGGTAAAAAAAATGATTTTCCAAATGAGTTAATTCGTTACTTTGAAGAGCATGCTGAACATGGAGCTATTGTAAACGCAAAGGCACGTTATTTATTCGGCAAAGGTTTAAAGGCGGTTAATCCTGAACAAGAGTTAGTAGCAAATCAATTTTTAGATTCTGCTAATCGTTATGAAACGTGGAATGATTTAGGTAAAAAGTTAGCATTAGATTGTGAATTATTTAATAGCTTTTACTTGCAAATCATAACTGATATGAGTGGCAACCCAAAAGAGTTTTTTCAATTACAATATGCTAAGTGTCGATTGTCAGAATGTAAAACTAAATTATATTTTAACGAAGACTGGATTAAAAAGCCATCCGATTTTAAAGTATTTGATTTATATAATAAGGGCGAAGTTGGAACATTCTTTACAACGTTTAAATATTACCAACCATCTAAAAGTAAGTGGGATTCTATTTATGCAAAAGTACCTTATAACGGTTGCTTAAGCGAAATTAAAAGTGATATTGATATAACTACTTTTAATGATAGCTATGTTAAAAAAGGATTCTCTGCGGGAACGATGGTTACTTTCTTTAATGGCGAACAGTCCCCAGAAGTTAAGCGACAAATAAAAGATAGATTTGAACAAGGTTTATGTTCACCTGACAATGCTGGCGAAGTAGTAATTAACTTTGCTGATAAGGGCGGACAAGCTGCACAAATCCAAGCGTTAAATGTAGATGACTTAGATAAGAAATTTGAATTTATTTCTAAGCGTTACCAACAAAAAATAGTAACAGGCCACAATATAACTAATCCCGAATTGTTTGGTATTAAACAAGAGGGTAGTGCATTAGGTAATAGAGTTTCAATTAAAGAAAGCCATGAGTTATTTTTAAATACTTACACTAAGCCACGTCAAGAAACATTTGTTACATTCATTGAAAACATTTGTTATTCAGTAACTGGAATATGGATTGATTTTGAAATTGAACAGTTAGATGCAATCGGTTACGATCTAACTAATGATGCTGACTTAACACAAGACGAACGTAGAAAGTTAAAAGGATATGAGCCATTAGTAGCTACTAAATTAGATGCTAACGGAATTGAAATAAAAGAGGGTGCGGTTAATTCAACTTTAACTAATTTAACAGGCCGTCAATTCCAAGGCTTAATGAGAATAGTATCTAAATTTGATGCTGGTAAAATTAGCAAAGAAAGTGCCTTAGCGTTAATGGTAAGTGCTTTTGGATTAACAGAAGCAGACGCTTTAACATTCTTAAATGAGAATGATGCAGTTGTTGAAAGTCAAGTTAAAATGGCTGAACAAACTAATACTATTTTAGCTAAGTTTAAAAGTTTAGCAAAAGCAGACCCTATTGAATTTGAGATATTATTTGAACATGATGCACCAATTCGTAATTCACAGGATGCTTTAAAATTAGAGTTAAAAGCTCATAAAATGTATTTTGCCGATGCTTTAAGTATTAGTATAACAGAATTAGACGACGCCGTTTTAAATGCAATACAAGGCAATCCAACGCTAACAGTTGAGCAATTAAATACTTTACTAAAAGTTGATACAACTGAAAGTTTAAAACGATTAGCTGAAAAGGGATTAATTGAAACGAATGCAATGGGTTATGAAGCTACCACAAAGGGAATTGAAAAGGTAACTAATCCGATTGACGAATACTTTACAGAAATTCAAACAGTTTATAAATACAAAACTAAGCCAGATGCACCCGCTTTATTAGGCAAGTCAAGAGAATATTGCAAAGAATTATTATCTGAAAGCGAAACTAAATTTTGGGAATTTGAAGACATTGATAGCATGAGTAATGAATTTGACATGAACGCTTGGGATTTTAGAGGTGGTTATTATACTAATCCAAACACAAAAGAAACTACTCCATGGTGTCGACACATATGGAAAGCACAAACAAGAAAAGTAAAAACTAAAAAATAATGGACGCTTTATTTATATCACAACAATACCTTAAAGACAAATCATTAATTAATGATAATACTGATTGGGAGCTTTTGCAACCATCAATTATCATGTTACAGGATTTGAAACTTCAACAAGTATTAGGCACTCCATTGTTTGACGACTTGCAATCTAAAATTAATGCTGGCACTTTAAATAGTAATGAAACTAATTTAATAACTAAGTACATTCAAAAGATGTTACATTGGTATATTGTAATGGAAGCCACTACTATTTTAAAGTATCGTTATTCTAATAAAGGTGTGGTTGTTAAGAGTAGCGAAAACTCACAACCAATTTCAGAAAGTGAAATGAAAACACTTAAGGACGATTGGCGTGCGGTTGCTGAAGAGTATGCTGAATTACTAACTAAATACTTAATTAAAAATGAAAGTTTATTTCCTTTATACAATACTTATAATTCAGAGGGTATGTATAGAAGTAGAACTAACTTAAGTACAGGAATATTTTTAAACGATGACTTCATAATTCGCAAATCGCAAATCAGTGATAATGATCAATTAATAGACTTTGGATATTTATAACTATGAGTAAGAAAAACGAGAATAAAATAATTGAAAAGTTAAAAGAAATTAAAAAAGAATATGCTAACATTAAACCAGACAATCGAGATTTTAAAAAACTTTTCTTTGAAACACAAAAGCCTAAATAGTTTCTATTTTGGCGACAAGTGGGAGGTTGGTGCATCTAGCGAAATTCAATATCCACTTTTATGGTGTTCTCTAACAAATACGATTAATACCAACGGTGTTATTGAGCGTAAATTTGTTATTGATATTTCGGATAAAGTTAATTTAGATGAGAGTAATGAAACACATGTTTTATCAGATTGTGAATTAATAGCTTTTGATTTAATTAATTACTTAGAACAGATTGAAGACTTAGGTGAAGTACCAAATTTTAGAGTTACTAAGGATTCCACGTTAACCGATTATACAGAAGACAGGGACGATATGGTTACGGGATGGTTTTTTGAATTATCTATTAAGTCGCATATCGGTAATTACTCATGTAACTTACCAATTAATAACGGTAATATTTTTGATGATAATTACATTTATATTGGCGGTTCAACAACTTCATGCGGTTCATTTGTAGTTGAAATTAAAGACCAAGACGGTAATGTAATACAAACATTTAATACAAGCGGGGAATACATGGTAACTGTATTAAGTGGAATAAAAGATACAATAACAAGCAACGTAACAACAATAACAGACGATATAATATAATGGCAGTAGTTAACGGTAGTTTAGAATTAGGATATAAGAATTTAGCGTGGTTCAATGCTAATCCTACATTGGTATTAAAAGAGGGGCAAATTGTTTATTTAGAACAAACAGGGACTTATAAAATAGGTAATGGCACATCAACACTAAGTGCTTTATCTTTTTTAGGTGTTAGTTCAGAAACGCAAACGTTACAAAATGTAACCGACTTAGGAGCTACAACTACTAATTCAATAACTGCTAATGGATTTGTAAAAAGTGGCGGGACGGCATCACAATTTTTAAAAGCTAATGGAAGTGTAGATTCAACTACTTATTTAAGTACTCAAGTAGTTCCCGTTGGTGGAACGACTGGACAAATATTAGCAAAGGTTGATGATACTGATTATAACTTAGAATGGATTGAAAACTACGCTAATTATACAAGTACTTTAAAGCATACAGTTAAAGCAAGTGTAGCTTTAACAAAAGGTCAAGCAGTATATGTTAGCGGTGCAAGTGGCACTAATATGTTAGTAAGCAAGGCGTCAAATGTAAGCGAAAGTACAAGCTCAAAAACATTAGGATTAATTGCTCAGGACTTAGCCATTAATGGGCAAGGCTTTGTAATAACAGAAGGTTTATTAGCAAATATAAATACAAATAGTGCAACTATTGGCGATCCAGTTTGGTTAGGAGTTGATGGTGCTTTAATTTACGGATTAGCAAGTAAGCCATACGCACCAGCTCATTTAGTATTTATTGGTATTGTAACAAGAGTAAGTGCAACAGTTGGAGAAATCTTTGTTAAGGTTCAAAACGGTTTTGAGTTAAGAGAAATTCATGATGTTGATTTAATAACAACTTCGCCAAGTAACAATGAAATATTAACTTATGAAAGTTCAACAGGTTTATGGAAAAACAAAAGTGTTGTTTCTGCTTTAGGATTTACACCTTATAATTCAACTAATCCATCAGCTTATATCAGCGGAATAACCAGCGGAATGGTAACGACTGCATTAGGTTTTACGCCTTATAACAGTACAAATCCAAGTGGTTACATCACAGGAATAACAAGCGGAGATGTTACAACGGCTTTAGGTTTCACTCCTTACAATGCTACTAATCCAAGTGGTTATATTAGTAATGTTACAACTGCATTAGGTTATACTCCTGCTAATCAAGATAATACTATTTTATATCATACATTAAAATATTTTACAACTACTACAACAATTAGCACTTCAGGAACTTCTGTAACCATTTCAGCTGCTCAATTTACAGCGTTTCATATAGGCATGAAGTTGACTATTTTAGGTGAAAGCAGAATAATTACTGCATATACATCAACAACTCAGGTAACAGTTGCAACTGCTTATTCTACTAATTATAGTAGTGTTTCAAGTTCTGACTGGGGTGTTTATAATAAAATGTTGAATATTGATAATGGAAGCCCTGTTTTATATTATTATAATTCAACAACTGCCGTTAAGGTAACTAATGATAATGGTATTTCAACAGCTAATGTACAAGGCTCAAATTTTGGAATTTATGCTGGTGAGTCAGTATTTAGTAATAATTATGTATTTAGAATATCATCAACAAGTAGTCAATTTGGAACTAAGGATTTAGGATATAGAAGGAATAGTGCTGGTGTTTTTGAAATATTTGATGGTATTACTGCAACAGGTTTATTAGCTAATAGACGTGATTTATTAGTTAGGAATATAAATGCTTCAAAAATAACTTTTTTAGCTGGAACTACAACGGTAGCTCCTTTAACTTTAACTGCTGGTACTAACTTAACAACGCCAGTTAATGGCTCATTTGAATTTGACGGAACTAACTTATATTTTACAGTTGGTGGTATTCGTAAAATAGTAACTTTACTTTAAATAATTTTTATTACATTTGAAAGTGATTAAATACATACTACCTATATTAATAGCTTTAAATAGCTTCGGGCAAATTGACGACCAAACTAAACACTTTTATGCGGGTTTTACAATTGGAGCGTCAACTGCTTTGGTAACTAATCATTACATTAAACGTCCCGTAATTAGTTCTTTAATAGGTTTTAGCGTTGGTACGTTGGTGGGTATAGCTAAGGAGTGTATTTACGATAAACGTTTAAATAAAGGCACTTATGAGCTTCAAGATATGTTTACAACTTCATGGGGTGGCGGGTGTGCATCAATAGTATCAATATCAATTATAATAAATAAAAATGGAAAACTTAACAGAAATAGAAAAGGCTCAACAATTGATTGACGCTGAAATTAAAAGAGTAGACGAAATTTGCTCAAACGAAATTAACGAAGTGTTAAAAAAACATTCACGTCAATTAGTAGTTAACGGACAGTTTCAAGGCGATAAAATTCAAACATCAATCTCATTAGTTAAAACAACTTAAAATGGAAGGAACTCAAATTATTACAATACTTTTAGGAATACTTGGATTTGTTGGAGCTTTAGGTGTTAACGCTTTGATGTCAATTGCAAAATCAGTTAATGAAATTAAGATTGAAATTAGATCAATTGCAGTTAAACATGATGCTTTAGAAAAAAGAGTTGAACACTTAGAAGATGCTAAATAACGACCAATACTTTAAAGAGAAACAATTTAAAAATCAAATTGTTATTCACCATACGGCTGGCGGTAGTAATGCCGACAATGTAATACATGGATGGAACTTTAATGTTGAACGTATTGGAACGGCTTACTTAATTGATGGTGCTGGGGTTATTAAAAAAGCCTTTGAGCCTGAATACTGGGCTTACCATTTAGGTTTAAAGAGTGGTAATAATTTGAGCCTTAACAAAGGTAGCATTGGAATTGAAATATGCAATTGGGGGCAGTTAATTAAAAAAGGGGACGTTTATTATAATTATTATAATGGCATAGTTCCTGAAAGCGAAGTTGTGCAATTAAAAAAGTTTAGAGGTTTTGAATACTATCATAAATACAATGATTTGCAATTGGAGTCTTTAAAAAAATTGCTACAAAATTTATGCGCTAAGTTTGCAATTAACAAACAGTATAATAGTGATATGTGGGATATATCGGCAAACGCTTTAAAGGGTGTTAATGGTATTTATACACACGTATCTTATAGAAGTGATAAGGCAGATTGTTCACCCCAATTCAATCTAATTGAAACATTAAAAACGTTATGATAAAAAATTTAATTGATACTTTAAAAAACAAAGGAGAATTTTCGGGGCGTAAATTATCCGCATTCGTTGGTGTTTTAACTGCTATTTATTTAACCATATTTAAAATACCATTAGAGAATCAGTTAGACGCTCTAATGGTATGGCTTAGTTTTAGTTTGCTTTGCTTAGGGATTGTTACCGTTCAGAATGTAATTGAATTTAAGAATGGTAAAATTAATCAATAGGATTAACTAATAATGCTAATATAATAGCAACTATTGGAGCTAAAATAATAAACCAAAAACTTAATGTTGTTAGGTAAAAAAATAATGATATTGTTATTAAAAAACAAATCATTCTAAGTATTGATTTAATTATTTCCATACTACTTAATTTGTAAGTTTTTATTTACTTTAATTGAACATCCATCGATTAAGATGCCAGACTTAATAGCATCTTTAATCTTTAATTTATCCGCGGTTTCGCTAACTTTAACAACCTTATACAAAGCTGGCAAATTATTTACATCCTCGACTTCAACTGATTCACTTTTACGAAATGATATTTTAATTAAAGGAGTTTCAATTTTATCCACTTCAAATAATTTCATTGCAGTTTCAATGTTATTTCGCATAGTATTTTCAGCCTTTTCTAATGATTTTAAAAGCTGATTAAATCTGTTTATTTCCTCTTTAATAATATACTTTTTATATTCTATTTCCTTTAAAGAGTAAGCTCCAATTTCACATTCTGTATGAAAATTATCTTTTGTAATTTCAAAAGCTAATTGTAAACTTGGCGTAAGTTCACCGCCATTCTCAATTAATTCATTTATTAATTGTTGTCTATCGTTTGATATTTTAAATATTGAATTCATTATTTCAAAGTTGCTTTAAGTTTATCTTTTAACGCTATTACTTCTGGATTAGCCATTTCTAATTTAGGTAGTGATTCATACACTTGCTTTAATTCATTAAGTGTCTTAACAACGATTAGTTTAGCTTTTGCTCCTTCAATATCGATTGTTGGTTGCTCAACTTTTGGAGTTGGTTTTTGACTATCGGCATCACTTTCAGTTTCATCAATTAAGAATAAACCATTTAAAGCATACTTACGGGCGTAACTTGATGCCGTTCCAGTTGTTTGTTCTGCTGACATACCTTTGTGTTCGCTTGTTTCAGCATAGCCATAACAAATAGTTTCATTTAGCTTTGCAGTTGCTTTTAAGAATACTTTACTACCTACTAATATAATTTCATCACTTAGTGTTAAGGTAGCGTTATACTTTAAAAGAATAGGTTTAACGGCTTCTAAAATATCCTCGCTTGAACGATATTTGTATTTACCGAATGAGTTAAAGTTACCTTTTGGTACTTTTAATTCGTTTTGAATTTTTACTAAATTTTCCATGTTTTATAAAATAAGAAACCCCCTACTAAATAGCCCTACCACAGGCATTTCTAATAAGGGGTTAATGTTAATTTTTTTCATTTGGTGGTAGTATTTATTTTACAAAAATAATAATTAATTTTGATTAAAAAAATTTATTTTAGAAAGGTACCTCTTCAACTGGTGCATATTTTTGAACGCTATCATTTAAAGCATTAATGTTATCAATTTTCCAAACATCAATTGTATTAAATGCAACTTCAACTCCTTCTTTATTAGTCCACAAACGACCTTTTAAATTAACGTGGATTGTTAGCTCATCATTGTTGCTTATTTTATCCAACAAAAAACATTTATCGTTTACCAATTGGCAGTTTAAATATTCTGGATATTGACCAGCGACTTTAATAATAAATTCACGTTTTTTAAACTTTTCAGATACAATTTGCGTATCATTTTTTTTGTGTAGTGTTCCTTTGATTTCCATTTTTTATTTATTTTTTATTGGTTAGTATTCATCTTTAAAATCAAAATCCTGCATCTCGTTATCGTATGCCTTAGCAATAACAACGTTTAACACATCATTCATTTCCTTTGTTAGCTTTCTTAAATTAGCATCTTTATTTACTTTGAACTCGACACTTGTAAAAGCGTATTGGTCATCGTTATATTCGTGATTACCAACAATCCAATTAGCAGTAATGTTAATCATATTATTATTTAATATGTAGGCTCTTACTCTTAGATTGTAAGCATCATCAATTGGTTCAATGTAGTCAAATTGCATAACTATTCCTTGAATAATTAAGTCTAATTCTGTTTCTGTTAGTTTATTTAATTGCATGTTTTATGTCTTTATAAATGTTAATTTGTTCTCCAATTACCGCAGCTTTTTTACTTGGCGTGTAAAATTGAAATTCACTTGAATTGATTAAGCTATTAAGGGCGTTTAAATATTGTGCCTTTTGAGCATTATCGTTCTCAACTACTGAGCCGATTGTGCTATCCGATATTATTATTCTTTTAACTGGCATGGCTTATTTGCTTAATTCGTAAACGTTTAAAGTCAGCTCATCAATTTCGCCTTTGCAAGTGTAAATGATTGAATCTCTTTGTTGAATTTGATACTGTAAATTTGAATTGATAATTGAGTTGCGTACATTCATTCCAATTGAAATGATAGCAGTTACTGATACAACTACAAGCAGACCAAAATATAAAGCTGCTTTGTTGATTTGTTTTGTTTCTGTGGCTTCGATGCCGTTGTTTAAGATTTCCTCTTTCATGGTAGTATTTATTTAGTTGTGTTAATTAATAATGTTTGTAACTCGTTTTCTAATTCATTTTTTTTAGTTGATTTAGCTATTTTATTTATTTTAGCTAACATACTTTTCCATTCATTAAAATAAGCATCAGTAGTTCCGTAAAGAATGTGTAATGATTTTGAAATTTTAATCGAGTAAGATTGTCTGATTGTTTCTTTTGTTTGATTTTTCATGGTAGTATTTGTTTTTAGGTTATTAATATGGATCAAAATTACAAATAAAGATTTGAATAAAAAAATATATTTTCAAAATAATTTATAATTTTATGTAACTGTTTGATTATCAAAGTAATAAATATTGTTTAAAAATTGCAAACACAACTATTATCAGCATCAATATTAAAATCTAACTTTAAATTTTGCGGTTGTTCTGCTAATTTTATTAAATCAGTTATTGATTTATGACCTCTAAATGATACGCTATTATAAAGTTTCTCTTCGTTTTTAAACCAATCAATAAAACGTGTTCCATATAGTATATTTTCAACTAAATTTTTATCTGATTTTTTCCAACACAATTCACAATTACCATACATTCCATGTAGTTCTAATTTAAAAGGTTCGTTATCCCAAAACTTATTTAAATCTAATTGAGAAATAGGCAAATCAAAATCAGTCAATAATGGGAATATTCTTTGCTCATCCTTATTAGCTTCAGCAAAAGTTATTCTTTTAGGCATGTCTTCCTTTCTGAAACCAATAGCTTTTTTATAATTATTAACTCCAAATATAGAATCACAATATTTTTTAGCTGGCGTTGTTTTTAAATTCTCGGAACAGAAAGGAGCATCTTGATTTGGAAGACCTGTAAATACACCTTTATTTTTATGAGCAATCATTTCAGAAAATGGCAAAGCATCCATATTCATAGTATCAAAATCAACTAACTTATATCCAACTCCAGTTCCTAAATTATTAGAATATAAACCTTCAATTATTTTTAAGTCTATATTCCAAAACTTTACAATGTTTTTTAAAAAGTTAATAGTTTCAGGTCGTTCCATTCCTGTATTACAAAAAACATAAACTTTATTATATTTATTATACTTTTCATTTGTTTGAATATGTCGAGCCATCATTGCAGAACTACGACCACCAGATACAGTTATTAATAAATTTTCCATCATTTCAATATTCCAATTAACAACCCACCTAAAAAAGCTCCAACGCCTACCTTTATTTTACTTCTTTTCTGCTTTCTTAAGGCTAATGAATCGTTATAATGCTGAATATCTTTAACCATTACAATGTCTTTATAATTTATAATCATTCGAGAATAATCTTTAATTACACTATCCTGTGTTTTAATAGTCAATTCGTTTAGCGTATCTATTTCAAGATGCCATTTGATAATTGTATCGATATAAGTTTTACAAGTATCTGGCGCAGTTAAATAAACATTGTTTACCTTTTCTTTATACACTATCTTTAAACCTTGTTTAATTAATTTTAAGCTATCCGTTTGTTTAGTTAGCTTAGTTATATCATTTGATAATTTAGCGTTGCTTATATTAGCTTTAATTAACGTGCTATCATTAATTGGTTTGTAATCTGTATAATCCGATTGCGTGCAAGTATGGAATAGCATAAATACTAATCCAATAAATGCTATAACAAAAAGTGTTCTTTCGTATTTCATATTAGTCTTGTTTGTTTTTAATAAATACTTTTAAAGTTCTGCTATCATCTTGATAAGATAGTTCTATTGTACAATTGTGTTTTGTATACATTCTACCATTTTCATCAATAACTTCAAATCTTGTTACTTTTGAATTATCAGCCATATCTTCTTGGCAATTATCAGCTAACATTTTAAGCCTTTGCAAATCATTGATACTAATACCTAATGATTCGCCATATCTGTAATATTGTTCTTTTGGTGTCATATTAGTCTTGTTTGTTAAATTGTAAAATATTTAAGCATATTGCCCAATGTCCCCACTCAATACTTAACGCTTTAGCAATGCCACAATTTTCAATTCTTACTTTAGTATATGTTAATACAGGAGTTATGTGAAAACCATAATCATTAAAATTTACTTTTGCAAGTCCTAAATAACTAAATTTAATTTTTCTTTTCATAATCCCTTAGCAATTTTTTTTAATTGTTCAACATCGTATACACACACTGTTACTGATTTTTTTTTAATCGCTTTCTTAGGTGCTCCAGCTCCTTTACGTTTGCCACCTGATAATTTAGGTTTGCCGTCTTTTTTTAGTTTTGCCATTATTTATTAAATGTTTTTTTGTAGTATTGTTCTGCATTTGCTATAACTTCATATCTATACGCTTCGGTATCAAATTCTGCTTGACCATTTTCGTGTGCATCAATAATCTGTTTCTTTTCCATTTCTTTTGCTCTATCTGTTTCATTTCTATAATTACTCCATTCTATATCAGATAATGCAAATTCTAATTGTTCAATTAAATATTCAACTGCAGTCATTTCTACATAATTATTATCAGGGCAACAAGCTAAGTAAGGCTCTCCATTTCTATTTAATCCTAATGGCTTATCATTTATTGTGCCACATTCTGTACATTTTTCCATAATAGTATTTTTTACAAATATAATCATTATTTTAATATAAAAATTTTTTATTCAAATTATTTTGTTAATTTTGTAAAATGGAATTAGAAACAATAAACAATTTAATTAAGGCAGAATACGACACAATGCGAGACTTTGCCATTGCTAAAAATATTAGTTATAACGGCTCAATATTTAATTCAGATTGGGTTATTAATGTAGATAATATTGATAAACGTAAGCAAGTAGAAATTGGTATTATTGCAAGGGCAAATGATAAATTAAGCAGAATTAATAAAGTAGGTTTATCTGGTTTTAATGAGGATAACCTAACCGATTTGATTGGTTACTTAATGCTTTTAAAAATACATAAAAATTTAAAATAATGGAGAAACACGAAGTAAAAGCAGTTACAATGGTTACTGAAATAAACCGTATGCTATGTAGAACTTGCACAATTGACAAAGTAGCAATTGAAATAGCTATCTGGCAATGCAAAGAATATAGAAATACTTTATACCGCCATAATTTAATACATGGTCAAACTTCAATTAATTTTGAAACATTAGAGCAAGTTATATTTTGGGATAAAGTTAAAGAATATTTAAAGGCTTTACTCAGCAAATAAAGGAATATAATTCTCTAAGTAATTCTTTTCAAAAGTATCAAATTTATTAACGGCAAATAAAATAGAGCCGTCGGATAAATATACCTTTGTACATTCTTTTGGATTACCCTCTGAATCAAATAATACATAACTCCTAAACGCTATAATAACCGTTTCTGCGGTTTCCATTGCAAAGTTAAAAAACGCCCACTCACCGAATGGCTTACCGATTATTTCACCGTATTCACCAAACTCCTGTGTTTCGTGTTTGTCTATAATTCTAAATTTAAATAGTGCCATGATTTATTTTAATTTATATTTGTTACTTGAATAAGAAAACCATTTACTACAATTATTACACGACATTCTTTGTTTTTTGCCACCGCTTGCATTATACATAAAACCTCTTAAAATAACATTATCAGAACCACATTCTGGACAATCACATTTAATCCCAGTAGTGTGTGTTTTAGGCTTCATATACTTATTCAATTTATTAAACCATTGCTCTAATAAATTAACATCCTGTTTGCAATATTTAACCATTCGCATTAAAGCAGCCTGGTTGTTTTCACGCCATACTTTATGCCATAGATTAGGTTCGTTTTCTAACTTTTGCCCTAAGTCAAAATATTTGCCGATTGAATCCAAACGATTAGACGGTAAATTTAATAACTGCCTTGCTTGTTTTAATGTATCAATACTTTTAAAGTCTGGAATCATATCTATGTCGTGAAACATTGCGCGCGTACGAAGCCATTTAGTATCAAACCTATCAGAATTGTGTCCAACTATTTCGTCTGCCTGGTGCATAATCTTAACAAACTTAATAAGCATTTCACGATCATTCTGTTTTTTATCCCACTTTAAATAATAAATTTTATTGCTATAATTCCATTTATAACAAATGCAGATTATTTTTGCATCCTCTATAACGTTACCGTAGTTGAGGTTTGTTTGGTAACCAGGACGCCAAAACCAACCAAGGCATGGAGAAGTTTCTATATCAAAGAACAATCTATTTATAGCCATGTTTTATAAGTTTTCAACAAATATAATAATTTTATTTATATTTGCATATATGATAAAATTAAATATAAAAGCGTTAAGTGTAAACAAAGCATTTCAAGGTCGCAGATTTAAAACTCCTGAATACAATAAATTTATTTCAAAAATGTTATTGGTGCTACCTAAATTATATGACGTGCCAACAAAAGATATTCGTTTAAAAATTGACTTTGGTTATAGCTCCAAACTAAGTGATATTGACAACGGTTTAAAAACTTTTTTAGATTGTTTAGTTAAAAAATATGGCTTTGATGATAGATATATTGTTGAATTACATGTTACCAAAACAATAGTAAATAAAGGCGAAGACCATATTAAATTCACTTTTTATTAAAATATTTGAAAATAAATTTTTTTATTCAAAAGTTTATTTATAATATTGTCAAATATTAATCAATTAAATACTATCACATGAAACAATTATCAGAAGCTCTACATGAGTTTAAAAAAACAAATCCATTATTAAAGCCTCGATTATGCCTAAATGAATTAACAGGTTACTACCTTGTTACATTAGTTTTCAGTAAAGAATATTGTGAATCTAAAAATCTAAAAGTTATATTATGACTAAACAAGAAATAGAAGCACAAACGCAAAGAGCATTAACAGTTTTCTGTTCACTTGCAATAGTTCAAAATGAGCAATACACTCACTTTTTAGGACGCTTTAAACATTTAGAAAAACAAAAGTTTAACGACCTTATTCGTGCAAGTGATATGTTTGTTAAAACGATTAAAACAAACTTAGACGAAGTAAGTTTAAAAGCAGTTAGTGATATGGAAAATTACATGCATGATTTTATATTTACATTAATTGAAGGCAAAGAATATATTAATATTAAAACAAAATAAAATGACAGAATATCAAAAATTTATAGAAAATAAAAAACATCTATTAGGTAGTTTTGGTTTTGAGCCAAATTACATTCCTGACATTGCTTTTGACTTTCAAAGATTTATTATTGAAAAGGCAATAAGAAAAGGTCGAACTGCTATTTTTGCAGATACTGGATTAGGTAAAACTTTAATTCAATTATCAATAGCTAAAAATATAATTAACCATACTAATAAAAAAGTATTAATTTTAACTCCTTTAGCCGTTGCATTTCAATTTATTTTAGAAGCTGAAAAGTTAGGAATAGATGATATTGAATATTCTAAAGATGGTAAACATACTAAAAAAATAGTTGTTTGTAATTATGAGCGTTTACATTATTTTAATGAGAATGATTTTGTTGGAATTATTTTAGACGAAAGTTCAATACTTAAAAACTTTGATGGTAAAATTAAACAGGAGGTTACTGCTTTTGTTAAAAAAATACCATATCGTTTTTTATCAACTGCGACTCCATCCCCGAATGATTTTATTGAATTAGGTACAAGTTCAGAAGCTTTAGGATATATGGGTTACATGGACATGTTAGGTAAGTTTTTTAAAAACAATCAAAATTCAGTTGATAGCAATAATCGTAATATTGGCGAAAAGTTTTATTTAAAACCACATGCTGAAAATGATTTTTTTGCCTGGGTTAATCAATGGTCAATAATGGTTAAGATGCCAAGTGATTTAGGATTTTCAAACGAACGTTATAATTTACCTAAACTAATAGTAAATAAACATATTATTGAAAATCAATCAATGTTTGATATTAATGGTCAAACTACTATGTTTGTTCCTATTGCTAAAAGTATGACTGAAGTAAGATTAGAACAAAAGCAAACAGAGGATAAAAGATGCGAAAAGGCTATTGAATTAGCAAGTGGCAAAAATTCTGTTTATTGGTGTAATACAAATAACGAAAGTAGTATTTTAAAACATTCGGATAAAGATGCCGTTGAAATTATAGGTAGTCAATCTATTGATAAAAAAGAGGAAATACTTTTAGCCTTTGCAAAAGGAGATATTAAAAGACTAATTACAAAAGCTAAGATGACATCTATGGGTTTAAATTGGCAGCATTGTAATCATTCTGTATTTTTTCCAACATGGAGTTATGAGCAATATTACCAAGCTATAAGACGTTTCTGGAGGTTCGGACAAAAGAATGATGTTGTTATTGATATGGTAATTTCAGATGGACAAACAAGAGTTTTAGAAGCCTTACAACAAAAAACACAAAAAGCAATTGAACTACATAAAAACTTAACTGAAAATGTTAATCGTAGTTTTGAAAATAAAGTAAAAGAATTCACAAAAGAAATAATTAAACCTAAATTTTAAAAATAAAAAAACATGGAAAACAAAGTAAAAGACCAATTAGTAACAGATAATTATGCAATCTATAATAGCGATTGTATGTTAGTTATGCCAACTTTAGAAACTGAAAGTATTGATTTATCAGTTTATAGTCCGCCATTCGCTGGACTTTACAATTATTCAAGTAGTGAAAACGACTTTAGTAATTGCGAAAGCAAAGAACAATTTTTGGATCAATATGAATTTCTAATTAAAGAAATTGCAAGGGTTACAAAAAAAGGTCGTATAACCGCAGTTCATTGTACGGATGTATTTGATAACACATGTAGACTATGGGACTTCCCAAATGAAATAATAAGACTTCATACTAAGTATGGTTTTGAATATCGTAATCGTATTACAATTTGGAAAGAGCCTTTAAAAGTTCGTATGCGTACTATGGTTCAATCTTTAATGCATAAATTTATTGTTGAAGATAGTACTAAATGTTTTACTGCTATGCCTGATTACATTTTAGTATTTACAAAAAAAGGAGAAAATGAAGTTCCAGTAACTCATGATTTTGGTTTAAAAAGATATGCGGGTGAAATTCCAATTTTACCAAATATTTTAAGAGCCTGGAATAATGCAAATGAAAGTGATTTAAATGAAGTTGAATTGTGGGAATATTTAAAAACTAAATTTGAAAATTCAGAAGACCCAAAATCAAATAAGTTAAGCCATTATATTTGGCAACGTTACGCTTCGAGTGTTTGGGATGATATTAGAATTGATAATGTTTTACCATTTAGAGACTCAAAAGAGGAAGACGACGAAAAGCATGTACATCCTTTACAATTAGATGTAATTGATAGGATAGTAGATTTATATTCTAATCCTGGAGAAGTTGTTTTAACTCCATTTATGGGTGTTGGTAGCGAAGTTTATAGTCCAGTTTCTTTAGGTCGTAAAGCTATTGGAATTGAATTAAAGGATAGTTATTTTAAACAAGCTAAAATTAATTTATCTTTAGTTGAAAAAAGATTTGCTGAAAACGTAAAACAGGAAAGTTTATTTTAATTAGGATATTAAAAAACAATTTACTATCTTTGTGAACGTTGTCTGGAAGCAACTATTTAATCACATTACTTAAAAACCTCTTTACTGCGAGACTTCCAGCTCAAAGTTTAGGGGTTTTTGCTTTTATAAAATTATGAAATACATTAAAAGATTATCAGTAGTTCCATTTATATTTGGAATGTTATTAGTAACACATTTATTTTTTGTGTTTAAAAGAACCTATAAATTTATTTTAGAAGGTGGAGAATTAATTTTAAACGATAAATAAAATGGCTGAAAATAAAAAATCATTTGTTTTATATTGTGATTTAATTCACACTATTGAAAAACTACCAGACGACAAAGCTGGATTACTCTTTAAACATTTACTTCGTTATGTAAATGATCAAAATCCTATAACAGAAGATTTAATAGTTGAAATTGCTTTTGAGCCAATTAAACATCAACTTAAAAGGGATTTGGTAAAATACGAGGGTAAAAAAGAACAATGGGCAGATGCTGGTAGAAAATCAGCAGAGAAACGAGCGTTAAATAAACTCAACGAAAGCCAACAAACGTCAACGGACGTTGATTCCGTTGCAACGGTTTCAACTGTAAATGTAAATGATACTGTTAATGATACTGTTAATGTAAATGATATAAATATATCTTTTGATGTTTTTTGGAATCTTTACAATAAAAAAATTAATTCTAAGGATTGTGAAAATAAATGGAAAAAATTAAATAATATTGAAAGGCAGAAAATAATTGATACATTGCCAAACTTTTTAAGCTCAATTAAAGATAAACAATTTCAACCTCACCCTTCAACCTACTTAAACCAAAAGAGATGGAATGACGAGGTAAACAATACAATAAAAAAGGATTATGAATTATACACTCCAAACGGTATGGTTAGAATGAATTTAACTGATATTGAATTAGTTGAAAAAAAACAAACAGGATATTATAAAGAAAAACACGAAATATAATGGCAGATATCAAAGTAATTAACTTATCAGATAAAAAAGAGTATACCATCGACGTTCATAAAAATGGAGAAAATCAAATGGTTTGCCCTGAATGTTCGCCAACTCGAAAAAAGAAAACAGATAAATGCTTTTCTTTTAACCTCAACAAAGGAGCTGGTCGATGCAATCATTGTGGAATTGTTTTAGTAGAAAATAAACCTTTTGAACCAAAAAACACACAAATTGAATTTAAACGCCCTAAATTAGTTGAGTTAAGTAAATATACAGAAAAGTATTTAAACTACTTTAAAACACGTTTAATTAGCGAAAAAACACTATTAGAGTTAAAAGTTGGTGAAGCAGTTGAATGGATGCCAAAAGCAAGGGCTGAAATTCAAACTATTCAATTTAACTATTTTCGTAATGGAGAACTAATAAATATCAAATCACGTGGCAAAGATAAAGATTTTAAACTTTTTAAAGATGCTGAACTTATTTTTTATAACTTAGACGCCACAATCGATAATGAAACTATTATAATTGTTGAGGGAGAAATGGATGTTTTAGCTTTATATGAATGCGGATTTAAAAACGTTATTTCAGTTCCTAACGGTGCTGGATTAGGTAACATTAATTTAGAATACTTAGATAATTGCATAGACTCATTTTCATATAATACAAAGTTTATTTTAGCACTCGACAACGATAAAGCTGGGCATAACCTACAAAATGAATTAGCCAGACGTTTAGGCTTTGAAAATTGTAGTAAGGTAACTTTTAAAGATACAAAAGATGCTAATGATTGTTTAATTAAATACGGAATAAAATTAACAATCGATTGTATAAATGATGCTAAGGAATATCCAATTGTAGGAGTTTTTAACGCTAATGATATTTCAGATAATATTTACGACTTTTATAACAACGGATTGCCTAAGGGTGTTGGTATTGGTATGTCTGAGTTTGATATGTTTCTTAGGTTTCAAGAGGGTTACCTTACAACTATTACAGGTATTCCAGGACATGGTAAGAGTGAGTTTCTTGATTTTATTCTTTGTCGATTAAACATTTCACATGATTGGAAGTTTGCTTTATACTCACCCGAAAACCATCCCTTAGAACTTCACTTTAGTAAGTTTGCTGAAAAGATTAGCGGGAAACCTTTTGAGGGTGTTAATCGTATGAGTCCAATAGATTTAAAACAAATGATTGATTACCATTCAAATAATTTCTTTTTTATTAATCCAGAGAATGATTTTGGGTTAGAGAATATACTTGATAGCGTTCGCCAATTAGTTCGTAAAAAAGGTATTAAAGGATTTGTTATTGATGCCTGGAATAAGTTAGATCATAAATACACAACTAATGAAACTAAGTACATTAGTGAGCAGTTAGATAAAATAGTTCGCTTTTGTGAATTAAACAAAGTACATTGTTTTTTAGTAGCTCATCCAACTAAAATAAGAAAAGACGAAAAATCTGGTTTATACGAAATACCTAACCTTTACTCAATTAGTGGCTCGGCTAACTTTTATAATAAGACTGCTAATGGAATAACAGTATACAGAAACTATAAAGAATATACAACCGAAGTTTATATCCAAAAGGTTAAATTTAAACACTGGGGTGAAACTGGATGCGTTCACTTAGCATGGGATAAAACAAACGGTAGATACTACAAAGGAACACCAAGTTATGAATCATGGATTAATACTATTGAAGCTCCAAAACAAATAGATAATACCAACTTTTTAAATGAAACAACTGATTTAATTAATAACAATATAGACAATCCATTCTAATATGAAATACTTTGAAATACTATTTATTAAGCCTATTTGCCAAAAAGTAAATATAAATGGCTGGCAATTTGTTATTTATTGTAATTAATTTATATATTTGTATTATGATTTATTTAGGTTTAAAAGATAGTAGTAATGTTAAGACTAATTTATTCTTATCAACTTGGGATGTTAACTCAGACTTAATAACCATTTGCTTTGACGATATTACCAAAGGCACTACTCAAATGAAACAGGTTACTAAAAGTGAATTTATGGATAAATTTATAATATTGTAATTGACTAAGCAAAAACAAATATCCGATTTATACAAAGATGCAAGCCTTAAAGCTAATGCCAGAAAGCTATGCAATAATCGTTTTATTTGGGAAGACTTATACCAAGAAACGTTCTTATACTTATATTCACTCGAAGACGATAAATTCAATAGGATAAACAATTTAAAGGCTTTTACATTCTCTGTTATGTTTGGCAAAGCTAACAATCAATCCCGTTCCTTTTGTCTCAACGGCAAAGACAATGTACTATTTGAAATGTGTAACTCATTCAAGTCAACTGATAACGTCAATCAAATTGATAACAATTACAACTATCAACTTGACACAGACTTTGAGAATGTATTTAATTTTTTAAACACTAACAAAAATATTAAAGAGTCAGACGTCTTCATTCTATTTGAAAACTTAGCAGGCAAAAAACTCACCGAAATATCAAAGGAACTAGATATAAATTATAGATTAGTAAAAAGAAATAAGGCACGAATTATTAAACAAATTAAAACAAACGTAAAATTATGATTAAAGAAAATAAAGAATTTATCTTAGGGGTGGTTGCATACGGTAATAAACCAGACGCATCCAACTCAATCATGTTAGCAATCGTTAATGAATACGCTGAACTAACAGGCGAAACAATCGATTTAACTAAATGCTTAACGTGTGGCGAAAATAGTATATTTGATAAGATATACAAATATGCAGTTGATAATGAACTTTGGGAAGTTAAAGAGAAACCAACTAAAAAATCTAAGTAATGGAAGTATCAGCAGTTGAATTTTTATTAGAAAAAATAATTTGGAAAGACCAATATCATGAAATTTTTTTACATCGAACAATTACTAATGAGCTTATTGAACAAGCCAAAGAAATTGAAAATAAAAAAGCACATGAATACGCAATATTTGCTATAAGATGTGATAGAGAAAACATGAAAATATTAAACTTTGAAGATTGGATAAAATTATAAACATTTAAAAAACAATAACATGGAAGTATCAGTAACCGAATTATTAGACTATCACATAGCTAAGCTACCAGATAATCATTTAAAGAAACGTCAAGTACTTGCAATGGATAGCGATCAATACAAACAACTTTGTGCTGAATTGAAACGTGAGGTTAAAAAATATAGAGGTTACCGAGTTTTAAAAGTAGTAGACGATGAGCTTTGAGAATTACCTATTAGAATTAGGATATAAAAAACAGGTTTATGATCATAAAA
>Ga0247722_10000271_pt1 | contig 33679 bp, 41 predicted proteins | sample MSEWelMarce3H_FC_FD_189094 | JGI IMG/M metagenome (GOLD analysis project Ga0247722, IMG submission 189094) | Subsurface sediment microbial communities from gas well in West Virginia, United States - MSEEL Well Study Marcellus 3H_FC | ecosystem: Environmental > Terrestrial > Deep subsurface >... | reverse complement strand
TGCTAACCGCAGACTGAACACCCTCTGGAAGAGCCTCACCAACTGTGCTTCTTGCAATTGCTTCTTTCCAAGTTGGCTCGTCCATCTTGACGGGCTTACCTTGGACTTGAGGAGGCTTCTTAACAGCACGACCCAATAAGGCTTCAGCACCAATAGCGCCTTCAAACGCACCAGTGGCAGTAGATGCGGCTTGCCTTGGTAGATTCTGTAGAGAATACTCTGCGGCTTTTTGGGCCAAGCGTTCTGCTTCTTCTTCAGGAACCCCTTTATCAAGAAGTTCTTGTTTAACTGTGGCGTAGTCTTGGCCTTTCTGACCACCTAAACCAACAGCGCCACCGATAGTGGCGGCAGGCAATGCGGAGGCAACCTTCTGCGCCGCTTTAGCAGACATGCCAAGGCCGGTAAGTCTGGCAACAGCCGCAGGGATAGTAGCTTGTGGGGCTAAGAATGTACCAGCCACATATGGAACCATAGAGCCAGCAGCTTGAGCAAGAGTCTGTAGCGGTGCTTCACCAACAGCACCAAGCTTGGCTTTGATCTCTTCTAAAGTGTTGCCTTCTGCGGCCTTCTCAAGTTGTTGGCGACGCTGAATCTCAGCCTGACGCTCAGGCGTCATGGTTTCACCAGCAAGTTGCTGAATACCGCTTAACTTCTTGGAGACAACATTTTCTGCGCCAGCAAGATCGGAAAGGCTTTGAGTTGTACCGGCTACGCCCTGACCAAAGGAAAGGGCTAGGTCTTTAAGAGAGAACCCAGCACTAGGTTGCTTTACGGCTTCTTGAAAAGAAAAAGACTTCTTGTCCTTGTCTTCTTTGGGTGCGTTAAATGCCTCTTCAAACGAGAATTCTTTTGCCATTACAAACTCCTGTGAGGCTATTATTGCACTGGTTCAAATGCTTTACCATTCCATTTTGCTGGGCCTCTGGCAGTTTGATAAACAGTTCCAACGTTTAAATCACTTGGCCCTGCTCCGGCTGGGATCGGCTTGGCTGCGGAAGGCAGTGTGTTTATACCACCACCGCTTATGCCAAATGTTTTATCCAAGTCGATAATAGCTTTGTCATACAACTCTTTTTGCTTTTTGCCATAAGGAGTGTCGCTCATTAAATGCTGGAAACGCTCATCAATTTTATTCTTAGCGTCAATGTAAGCTTTGCTCTTGCGTGCGTCAGTGCCTTCCACAGAAGCTGCACCGCCAGCCAACGCCGCACGTTTGATTGACTCCTCAACAGACATGCCTTTGTTTTCAGCCCTGATAGCTGCGGCACGGTTCATGAGATTGTCTTGAGCGCCCATGCCAGCAACCTTAAGCTGGTTCTTCATCTTGGCTTCTTCAAGCAATCTGTTCTGACGCAGTTCCTCAGCCTTATCCTCAGACAAGTTAAGAGCCTTAGCAATCTCTGCGCTTTCTTTATTAATTCTGTCTTTCTCGGTTTTAGTAAGAGTGAACATGCCAAGACGTTCGCCGTACTGAGCTTCTTTCTTCTTAGCGCCAAGATCGAGAATTTTTTCCATCAATGCATCTTGTTGAGTCTGGCGTTCTTTCTGTAGAGCACCAACTCTAGCCGCACCAATAGCTCCAGACTGCGCCCAGTTACGGCCACCAGCTTGCGCTATTTGACCCAAGTACTCCATCAATGCTTCGTAACCCTGTTTAGGAGCGTTTAAACGTTCCTTACGGGCTTTAAGCTCTGACGCCATTTCATCGTAAATGGACGTGTCTTTTGCGCCAACTTCTTTTAAGTACTTCTGTTTAAACGCTTCTTCATCAAACTTTTGATTATCAGCAAGTGATCTTTGCAGGAAGTCACGACCAACACCAACTGATGGAAGCTTTGCCAAATCAGTCAAGCCAGCAGGCATAGGAGCGCTATCTCTAGCGGCAGAAGCATTAACGTTTGCAGAAGGTGGACGATCTCCGGAAGTAACAAAAGGCACTGAAGACGATACTGCTGGAGTACCAGTCATACGTGGGTCTGGTTGACGACGGAAATTAGGATCGGTTGGGGATGGCTTTGGCCGCATATCATCTTTTAGCGCCTGCAACTGCATTTCTACTTCTTTGGCTTGTGGAGCGCCAGCAGATTTTAAGAAATCAGCTTTTTGTTTTAACTCAACCAGTTTTTTAACGCGCTCTTGCTCGGCTGCCCGAAGTTCTGCTTTGGCTTCTTCCTCCGGAGTTGGCCCACTAAAACCAGACAATTCTCCTGACGATGGAATGTTGCCACCATTGGTAAACCCAATAATTCCACCACCAGCATAACCTTCACCTATGTTAGTTGGTAGGTTGTCAATGCCCTGCGCCTGCATGGGAGGGCGTGGTGCGTTTGGAGGGACAGCCATAGGCAGTCCTTCTTTACGTTGTTGCTGTTGAGCCTGTTGCATCATCTGCGCTTGGATAGCTTGACGGGCACGCTCTTGTAAGCTTTGAGCAACAGTCGGCATGTCTGTTGGAGTTTGCAATGCTTGTTGAATACCCGCAGCATTACGGCCTTGGGTGATGTCGTTTAAAGCAAGCAACTGGCGCAGATCCCGTGGGATCCCACCATTTTGTTGTTTGTCTTTCTCAACTTTCTGAGCCAAGGGCTGAGGATTGCCCAAATATGCAGCTGCAATCTTATTGACTGGTGTAGGTGTAAACATTTAAATATCCTCTTTACGATTTCACGCCAAGGCCCAGCGTATCAAGCAATTTTGCTACAGTTGTTGCACCACCAGCGGCAGACTCCAAAAAGTTTGGCTGAGATAAGTTGTAGTTTGTTGCAGTGATTGGCAAACCTTGGAGCAAAGACTGCTGGAACTGAAGCATCTTATAAGGATTTGCCCTAGCTTCTTCAAACGCTGCTTTATCAGCTGCGATGCCTTCAGACTCAATACCACGTTGTACAGCGCCTAATCCAACCTGTTGTTGCAACTGACGCAAACCAAGATCACCGCTAGATATGCCCAAGTTGCCTTGAGTCTGAGCCGCTTGGAGAGCGGTGTTAAGACCAGCCAAACCTTGCGTAGCACCAAACTGTCTGGATTGTTCTGCGGCTGTTTGTGCGGATTGACCAAATTGAGCAGCAGACTGAGCGCCAGTCATGGCTTGCTGTTGTTGGAACTGACGTGCAGCTTCCTGAGCTTGCTGTGCAGACATGCCATACTGAGCCATCATCTGAGCCGCAGACATGCCCTGCTGAGCGCCAAACTGTTTAGATTGCTCAGATGCTTGTTGCGCCTGCATATTACGGGCTTGGTCAGCGTTGTACTGAGCCATAGCGTTTTGATACGCAGTGTCGTAGCCCTTACCAGTGATGTTGGCTAGGTTAGTGCCAAGGTTACGCTGACCTTCTGCGGTCAAGATAGCCTGACGACCACCACCAAACGCACCAGCCTTGGTCATTGCAGCTTTGTTTTGCTGCTCAGTAATATCTGCTTGACGACGTGCTTCAGCCAACTGCGGGTTAAGCGATGTCTGCAAGTACGGATTCATGTACTGCTGGGCTTGATCTCCACCAAATGTGCCTGATGTAAACGCAGTGTTTTGATACTGATTGGGGGCTTGGAATTGATTGGTAAAGTTGGTAGCCGTACCAGCCGTAGGCGCATTAAACTGATTTGTAAACTGCGCAGGGGTGTACGCCATGCCTTGCGCTTTACTGGCGATATCTCCAGCAGTTTGAGCGGCAGTGCCTACGCTACCGGGAACTGATAAGTTAGCCGCAGTACCAAACGCTTGTTGTTGCAAAGGAGAAGCGCCTGCTGTTAATGGGCCACCATATTCTTGATATGGGGCTTCAGCCAAAGCCTGACCTTTACCTAGCATGTTGGTAATGTAGTCGCCAGCCCAGCTTGATGGGGCTTGCTCTGTACCGGTGACGCCAGCAGAAGCGGCTGTAGCGGCTGTAGGAGTTGTACCACCAGCGGCAAAACTTGCAACAGCACCGCCAGCAGCCATTCCACTAGATTTTTGACGCTCATCCATCAAATCACGAATATCCCGCGCTTCCACAAAAGCGTTGTATAAATTCCTTGGGGAATTCTGCATAAGATTTCGTTCAGCAATTTGGGGCAATCGATCTGAAAAATGTTTTTGCTGTTTTGCAAGGTGTTGTGGTGAACGTGCAGCTTTTAGGAATCTTTCAAGGTCGGCGGCAGTAAGTTCTGGAACTGGAGCGCCGATTGGATTTTGAAGTACAGAGCCGGGGACTGGGCCGTTTTCAACCCATGCCTGTGGCCGTTTTGGCGGTGCAAGCATGCCCCTTGCTGTCTTAGCCAATGAACCTAAGCCTCGTGCAATGGGTGCGGCAAACATCTCTGGGTGACTCCCCTCAAGACCTTGCTGTTTTGCCAAGTACTCACGGTATCTTGGGTTTGACAAGTCTCGCTCTTCAAGCACACTAAAGTAGTCGTCAGTTAATCCACCTTTGGCATAACCTTGAGCTAAACCACCGGGCATAAACTTATCTGCGTTGATTTTCTTGCCTTGCTTCTTTGTGCCGGTACGAGCCTGACGGATCTTGTCCATCATGCTGTACAGTTTCTTAGCACCGGCATCAGAATTACCATTGCCTAGATGGGAAACAACATCCGCAGGAACAACAAACTCACCATGGCTAAGGGCGGCTGGTTGGTCTTCACCAATTTGAGCGGGGATTTTGTCGGCCATACCGTCAGTTTCACCTTGTAAATAACGACCAGTTGAACCACCTTTTGCAAAAGTTTGATTCTCGTTCATTGGCTCAGAATTTAAACGATTAAACATTGCTGCAATATTTTGTTGTGGCGCAATACCTTTGTACTGCTCATACGCCCTATCCATAGCACCACCCACTGACCCAGAACTCATTCGCCCAAAGTACGGGGAGTCGTACATATCGGCAGTAGCATACATATTTGACGGATCATTTAAGTACGCTTTGTACTCAGGCGATTTATAAAACGGATCGTCTTGTGCTACCGGTTTTTGAGGAATCTGTGGTGCTGCGGGAGCTGAAGCCACTGGAGCAGTACCGCCAGTAAGACCACCACCTATTAAAGAAGCAAGACCGCCACCAATAGGTGAAGAACCTTTAGGCACAAAAGATACATCACCACCATAGCGAGTGCCACCAGAACCGGGGCGACGGTTTGGATCTGGCGCAGTGACCATGTTACGTACTGCGTCATACTTAGGAATGCCACCTTGGTAGCCAACTTTGTTTGCTTTGGGGTTCAAAGCACCGGTCAAACCTGCAACACCGCCACCAAAAACACCTGCTAATGCTGCTAATTGTTTCCCGCTATAAGCTGTGCCAAGCAGTTTATTAAGGGCATCTGTAATACCAGAGTTTGGCTCACTTGCACTACGGGGTGTATAGCCACCAGTGCCGCTGTTAACGGTAATTGTGCCGTCTGGGTTTACTGTGTAAGAAGTCCCTGCGCCACCATCACCAACTAAATATTCGCCGTAATCGCCACCGCCATAATCCGTAATGCCGGGGAAAGATGGCGTTACAGGAATGTCATAAGGATCAAGATTTGAATATGTTGGCTCATCATCATCTACGTATGAGTAGTTGCCATCTTCATCAGGGCCGACGTAGTATCCCATAATTATTTCCTTTATTCGGCTTCACCGCCAACGGGGGTTAAATCAATATCCGTCCCAAACAAGTCTTCCCCAAAAAGATCTTTGTAGGATTTTATCTTAGCAACTTCATTATTGCTACTCATCATTGCCAACAGCGCTTGCAGCTGGTTGTTTTTACTGGAAGCTGCTTCAGACTGCGCTCTTGCCACTGCATCTGCTTTTGCTTTAGCGGCTGCGGCTGCTTGAGATTTAGCAAGTGCAGCAGCTTGGGATTGTTGTTGGTTCAAAAGGTTCTGGAATAGCGCCTTAGTCTCCGCAGACTGTTTGCCCAGTCCAGATGTAAGCTGTCCACCAAACTCAGTTTCCAAATCCGCAATTCGTTGAGCCATCTCTTCTTCGGATAAACCAAACTCAGCTAGTAGCTCTTCTCTTGTCTTTTCAAGACTACCTTCAATATCTTCAAAATTACCACCAAACTCAGTTTCTAAGTCTGCAATTCTTTGGTTAATCTCGTCTTCTGTAACGCCAAACTCAGCTAGTAGCTCTTCCCGTGTCTTGCCAAGACTGCTTTCAATATCTTCCAGATTACCGCCAAACGTAGTTTCTAAATCTGCAATCCGTTGCTGCATTTCTTCTTCCGACAACCCAAATTCAGCAAGTAAATCTTCCCTTGTTTTTTCAAGGCTGCTCTCAATATCACCAAAGTTACCGCCAAACTCAGCTTCTAAGTCCGCAATGCGCTGGTTAATTTCGTCTTCTGTAACGCCAAATTCGGACAGCAATTCTTCTCGCGTTTTACCAAGGCTACTCTCAATGTCTTTAAAACTACCACCAAACTCGGACTCAAGATCGGCAATACGCTGGTTAATCTCGTCTTCCGTCACACCCAATTGGTCAAGCAAGTCTTCTCGTGTTGTGCCAAGACTTTCTGCAAGTTCATCAACACCGGTCTGTGTTTCAGCAAGTTTGGACTCTAAGCCTTTAGTAGACTCGGTAAGCTGCCCACCAAATTCAGACTCAAGATCAGCAATCCTTTGCTGTAAACCTTCTTCGGTAATACCAAGCTCGTTAAGCAAATCATCTTTGGTAGTTCCTAGGCTTTCAGCAAGCGCATCTACGCTGTCTTGAGTTCCCGCAATCTTAGACTCCAAACCTTGAGTAGCACCAGTAAGTTGCCCGCCAAATTCAGATTCCAAATCAGCAATACGTTGCTGCATTTCTTCTTCTGTAGTACCTAGTTGCGTAAGAAGGTCTTCTTTGGTTGTGCCAAGACTCTTAACAAGGTCTTCTTCTGTTAAACCAGCGGGGATGTTGCTAATTGCATTCTGAATGTCTTCAGGTGTGGCAAAGTTTTGCCCGCTAATAATTTCTTGAATGTCATCGGGTGTAACTGCGCTCTGTTTAAACTGTTCAAGCTGGCTAAGGAAATCATCCAACCCAGCTGGTTGTTGTTGAACCGTGGTTGGATTTTCTTCTTCTTCTGGAGGGATGTAGCCCTCACCGCCCGGTTGGAAATAGCCGGGGATTAAGCTGGCATTAAAATCATCCATATCACCGGGGCCAAAACCTAATGCAAGTTTTGGATCTGCGGAGGCTGTATTAACTATAGAGCCAAAGGCTTGAGCCGCGCTAAGAAGAGCCGCAGGATTACCGCTATTAACTGCGTTGGTAAGACGAAGAGCAGATGCCGCAAGCTTTGCGTCACTACTACCCGTCAATGAACTAGCCGCATCAAGAAGCCCCGCATAGTCTCCTTTGGAGTACGCATTTGCAGCGTTAAGTACCTTTACGCCAGTGCCAAATTCAGAGGGTAAACTAGCCCCAGCATACCCAGCCGCAGAGTTAATAAGTCCTGCAACGTTGCCTGTTTGAAGCGCATTTATACCGCCAAGAATGTTTTTGGCATCACCAATTGGGATTCCAGCAAAGTCTGTAAACCCTGCCCCGCCAGCAGCACCAAGAGTGCTAAGCGCTGCTCCTAATAAATTTCCTTGCTTGACTGCAATTAAAGCGTTTAAACCTTGAGCAAAAGGAGCTAAGCCGGGAACAAAAGAAGCAATTGATAACAGCGGTGCAATTTTATCCATGTCACTACTAGACGCACCTTGCGTATAAAAGTACGGATTGCCTTGCGCATCAAACTGAACACCGTAACCGGTGTTGCCTTTACCCTCATAAGTTCCACCAAAAAAGTTACCCGTTTGGCGTTCAGTGTATGTATTGGGAACTGCTTGACCAGTGGCTTTGTTGCCAAAAGTCTCGCCAGTTTTAATCATTGGGACGCCATCTTTTTCAATGACTAACGTTGGGTCAATTGGTACAAATTGAGGATTCTCATCCATACCCATTGGCTGTGAGTACGTGCCGTACACAGGTTTTAGCTGAGATTGATTAAGATACTGAGGAACCATTATTTGATTGCCTTCAGAATCAGTACCCCCGGGTACTGTAATGTAGTAATTACCATCAGCATCTTGGTTAGCTAACTGGCCGTTAAAACCCATTTTTACTTCGGCTTGTTCATACCGAGGTACTTTGCCAAACTGCTTGATATCGGTAATCCCAATCCCAGCAAGAATCTTAGCCATGTCTGCGGCGTTAGCTTCTGCGGAGCCATGGCCTGCGCCAGACCATTTGTCAGTAATACCTTGACCTAAAATTTGCTTGGTTAATGCGCTTGTGTAATCAACTTTTGGTGCAATAGGCGTAGTAGGTGCAGCAGGAGAAGGCGTAGTTGGCGCTACAGTAGGACTTGCGGGAGCAACAGTTGGCTGCTTAGAAGGCTGCGTAAATTTAGTAACTTCTAAGTCTGACTCACCAAATATATCCTTCATTACAGGATCAACAGTAGGTGGCGTTGGCAGGGTAGCAGGGGTAGCTGGTTGGGATGCAAAGAGCTGCTGAACAACATCGGGTGCGACTGGCTGGGGCGTTGGTGCAATTAACTGTGGCGCAGGCTTAACAACCGGCATAGGCGGGTTAATGATGTTAGCCAACATCTCGTTTTGATACAGAGCATCCTCACCAAAACTATCAGCGTCTTCGTATATGCTTTGCAAAAAATCTCTTTGAATAGCCATGTTTAAACCTTAAGGAGGCGTTGGGCGTGGATCTGGTAACCGCGCAACAAAGTTTACAGCCATTACCGCTGAAGCAACAGCAGGATATGGAGCAGATGCGGGTATTGCCTCCATCGTCACGTTTGTATCATCTGCGCCCCAGTACATCTCAATGTATTCATTAGCCGCTAAATCAATGTCAAAGATCCAGTTAACATTCATGTGGTTGTCTGAGCCTTCAACCGTATACCTATGAGATGAATAACCAATTGTTGTTGTCCCACGCTTAATCCAAATTTGTACGTCTTTGGCTGATGAATTGGTGCTTTTTAACTGGGCCGACAACTGAAAGTTATACACGCCACCAACAGTCACTTCAATCTTTGACGTACTGCCAGACTGTAGTGCCACAAAGTTATTCAGGTATGTCTGGTTAAACGTGATGGGATAGCCTGTGTCTACAGCCGCCAACGTCTGGTCTGCGGTGTTAAAGAACAAACCATTGGGAAAATTAATGTTTGCGGGATCAACATCATCGCTAGTTCGTAGCTGGGCAAGAATGGCATCTAGTCTGTTGAAATACAAACGCAAGACATTGTTAAGTTGATCTATGTATTGAGCGTTGTACTGGACAGGAGCCAACGGCAAGTTGGGCGCGGCAACCTGATTAAGCTCATATACGGAGGTAACAATCATGAGTTACCTCTGCGGCCATCTTGCTTGATGTCAATACGGGGTGAACCTAACTGCCATGCGCATCCAATCTGATTAGAAGACACTTGCAAAATCATCTGACGACCACGCACCCTGACGTACACCTGCCCCGTAAACTGCTCAATCACAGCTGTAGATGTACGGGTTACTGTAGCGTCCGAGTTACCACCCAAAGAGATCGGGTTGTTGTAGCCAGAGCCTGAGTTCTGCATGGGGATGAGCGTCATCACAACCTGTGGGTTCTCGGTATCAGAGCCACGGAACGTAATGTCTGGCAGCATTCTCCAGACAAAGCCAAAGTGATCGCCGTCATCAATGTCAAATTCAGCAGAACTGATGACTGCCTCGATTGGAAGTCTTACATCGGTTTCTACGTCATCGTTACCCTGTTCATGGTTTACAAGGTTATGGCTGTATGTAGCGGCAATAGGATAGTCACGCAGGCCAGAGTCAAGCCATGCTGTTCGTGCCATTGTGCCGTATGCCCACACATCTTCTTGGTAGTTGTATGTAACGTATCTATCAATAGTATTGCTGTTAGTAGAGCAGTAGAACCACCAGACTTCATTGAAGCCTTCGTTAGTTCCTGAGAATACTTGTGACCACTGAGACAAGTTAATGTCTTGATAGATGAACTGACGTAAGTCGCAACGCAAAGTACCAACACGGCCATCGTATTTATAGAACTTGTCTACGCCCATCCAGTAGATCACACCGGACGCAACAGATACTGCGTTCTGACCGGCAATAGAAATGTTGTCACCCAAAAGCTGAGTTGACCAAACCACGGGCGGGCCTTGATACTGGAGAGAATACAACGCAGAGTCTGTAAACACCACGATCTCTTGGCGTGTTTGGATGCAAGTAATAATCTCTGAGCCATGAGACAAGCGGATACTACCGGCTTGATTGGTAGCTGCGGGCGTCCAGTCAGTAACAGATTCCTGATCCGACCAGCGGATAAGCATAGGGTCTTGGGTTGTGCTTCCCAATTCATTACAGCCAAACGCAAATACAAACCGGCTGATGTCAGATACAAAGATAAAGTTCTGAATGATTGGGCAGTTAGATGCACCACCTAAGTCGGTAATATCAATACCCCGTGGAGAGAAGCTCTGCGTTCCAGACTGAGTGCCGCTGGTGTTAATGGCCGCACCACCAAAAGTCAAAGACAGATTACAAGTTGTACCGCTTGCACCAACCACATAATAGACTGTGCTGACATCCAAGCCAGTCGGCAAAGCGCCTGTTGTGTTGAGCATTACAGCAGTGCCGTTACGCAAGGCCGTCTGGGTAGTAAAGACCGCAGGAGATGCAATTGTGATTGTGGTGGCTGAGTTAGACACACCAATCTGGGCAGACCAGTAATAGATACCGCCACCTTTGGGGCCATAGATCAAGTCTTCACCAAAGTTAGCCTGACTCCACAACTGGATGGAGTTAACAGATGGCGTACCAAAACCCCAAGTACCAGAACCCCAAGGGCCACCGCCCCAGCCGGTTAGCGCAACAGCATAAGCCGGGCCAGTATGAATCTCATAAGACGCAGTAACCGTAGCTCCACCACCGGGTGAACCAGCAATAGCAGTAGCATTAGGTGTTGCTGAGATAACGATTGTGTAAGTGTTTGCGTCAATGACAGTAACTTGGAAGTTCTGATTCAGGACAGACGCAGTAACGTTTGTGCCACCGCCGCCAATGTCTGCGGCTCCGCTAAAAGTTACAAAGTCGCCCGTGTAGCAACCATGGTTTGTGTCAGTGACTGTGACTGTCGTAGACGCTGTAAGCGCAAATGGGTTGTTGTTGATAATCCCAGACGCACGGATAGGCGTAACATCGTAGTACGCACCGCCATTGGCAATGTAGAACTTTAAGTTAGTGCCAACACCGATCAGGTTCAGTGACGCTAGGGTGATCCAGTTCCACAAAGAACGGCATACACCTTGGAATGTATTGCTTGAAATACGAACCCAGCCGCCAATTTTTTCAGGGCTGCCCTGCCTAAAGCGCATCTTGTCAGAAACGTACCATCCATTCTCACTAAAGTAGCGAGTGTTTTCTTTGTTCACGCCACTTTTCAACTGAAGCTTTTTAAGCATAATTGCAAACCTCAAATTTATTTTGTTTGGATGTATTGATGGCTGCCGGTATAACTTGCAAATTTAACGGAACGTGCAAGCCAGAAACAATCTTGCCTTGTAACGGTATTATGTGGTCAACGTGCCAAGAAAATCCAAACATTTGAGTGCGTTTAGCCGCCAAGTCATAAGCTTGTTCAATTAACCAAAAATCATCTTCTGTCAACCAAGGTGGCGTTCTATTCATCTTGGCCGTCTTGCGTTTGACTTCTTTTGCATTTACCTTTTCAGGGTACTTCTGACGGAATTGTTTGTAGTAATCTGGGTTTTTTGCGTAGAACAATTTTGACTTTAACTTAGTTTCTTCTGGTCTAGCCGCTGCATACGCACGTTGGTATGCCCGTTTTTCTTCAGCATTATCCAAATAGCTGTCACGTTTACGTTGCAGTAATACTTCCCGGTGCCGCTTGTAATGGTCACGTTTTTGCGCCCGGATTACATCAGATTGCGTTTTGTTAGCGGCTTTCCTGCACTCCAAACACCTGTAAGTCAAACCGTCATACCGTGCGCGATCTTTACCAAACTCTGAGATTGGTTTCTCACACTGGCATTTGTTGCACATTTTCAGCGGCATGGATGACCTTTATTTACTGGCAACGCCTTTGGTCTTCTCAAAAGAACGCATACCGGCAATGCCTAAGATGCCTGATAATATCACCCATAGTTGGTCTGCGTCCAGTACTGGTGGAGGCTCCATGCCCGCTGGAATCCAACCCATTGCCTGCAAGTATTTCCAGCCCCACTGAAACAGCGGATACAGCAGAAACTGATAGGCCATAGCCGCCACGCCAATCCACCCAATCGCAGGCCGCCAGCCGGAAACAAACACGCTGGACGAAGCCGCTTCAATCTTGTTAACTTCAATCTGCGCTAGGTCGGTAGCTTGGTTAATCTTCTTTTCTTCCAGATCAAGCTTACGCTGCTCAATCTCCATTTCCATCTTTTCTTTGTCGGTCGTAATTAGGTCGCCTGCAACCTTACCCACAGCTTCAATAATTGATCCAACGGCAAGCAAGCTCATGCTAGACCTTTCAATGTGCGGTTAATCCAGCCCTTGAGGAACTTAACCTGTACGGGGTTCTTGTTGCATATCTCAACATAACGGGCAATCTTAGCCAGAGCGTAGGACTCCTTAAAGCGCTGGCCGTCCGTGATGGTGTTGAGTTTCTCTATTGTTTTAGCGCCAATCCCGCCGTCTGGTGTAGCACCCACAACCAACTGAGCCAGCTTGACCGCCATGCCCATGCCTGCGTTTACACCAAAGTTAAAGATAGAGTTAGCTACGTCTTGGTTAGTGATCTCGTTACCGCGCATCTTGTCCCAGAACTCAATGCGGTAGAACTCACGCACCATACTGGTCAGGGAGCCGCCAAACTCCTTCTTATCTACCAGAGGCCAGCCGTTCCACTGCGGGTTTTTGTTACGGGCAATCCCAGCGTAGGTCATCCCGCCTGTATCACCGGGCACTTCATGGAGGACGTAGCCGCCCTCGTCTTTAATCATCTGCTCAAAAGCTGGTTCAAACTGAGCCATTACTGTTTACTCCTTGAAAGCATACTGCTGGCAATCTGCAACATACTAATTGCTTTGTTTAGGTCTTTTGGCTCTTTGTCCCAGCCAACCGTAATCTGTCCAACAAACCGGCCCTGTTCAGGAGGAACGCTGACACGGCAACCAAAGGTTACGCCCTTCTCAATGTACCAAAGACCCATTTCACTCTGGGGCCTAGCGTATTCACCACACGGTATTTCATTAGCCATCAGCGCAATTACATCATGGTTGTTGGCAGAATTCTGTGTAAACAGCCCTACGTCTAAACCATCGTGCGTTTTATCTCTGCCTTCGCGGGTGTAAGCACGGAACAGAATCCTTGTGCCAAACAACGGATTGACTTTGAAGATAGCCACTACGGTTGCATCTGTGTTCTTGAACAAATGCGCTACGACATCTTCTGCCCGGTCTTCTGCAATCATCGGGAGCTTCTTGTTCTCCTTGTACGCATCAAACAAGAACGCTTGGTTCTGCCACAGAAAATAACCAGAGAACGCAAACACCGCCATGAGGATTAGCGCAAACAGTTTAAACGGGCTATCCACATAGGACAGAACCTTGCTCAATATGTCTGATGGCTTTTCGTCACTCATAGTCCAAACATTCCCAGTATTTTGTTTACAACTCTGTCGGCCAACTCGTCCGGCAGGAACTTAAGAAACCCAAGCACCCACCAAACCACGCACAGGCGCACGAAGATTTTAAGGAATTGGTCAAATTGTTTCTGGTATTCATTCACCGACCACACCTTCCTCTGGCGCAGACCTCTTGAATCTCAGCAATACCCCAACCAATAGCACCTAAAAACATCACGATGACCACAATGCCAACAGCCCACGCCAGTTGTTCGGCTTCATCTTTTTTGCGTTTTTTATCCGCTGCTTTTAACTCTGCCATTTCTTTGGCATCGTCCCTGTCCATCTCGGCTTGACGAGCTTTAGCCGCATTCCATACGTCAATACGGCCAGTCTGCATAAACAGCATCTTTAGCTGTTCTTCAAACCGCTTGGCTTCATCCAAAGCCATCTCAATCTGTAGCGCCGCACCAAGGTTGGATTTACCCCCAGTACGCTTTGCCTGAAGCATTGCCTTGGTAGCAGTGCTTTGAGCATCAAACATCCGTGAAATGGACGGGGCCAAGCCCGCCAGATCATTAGCAACCTTGCTGGCTTTTTTGACTACGCTGATTGCAGTCTGTAGTCCCTCTAACGCTGTTATTGGATCTATTGGAATCATAGGTACAACTCAAAACAAATTCCAGTAACCAAACAGCGGGGGCCGAAGCCCCCAGACAAGGTTACTTTGGTTCTACATCAGAGACAGCCTCTTCAGGCTTGGCGGCTAACGCTGCTTTCAACATTGTGAAGAAGGCATCTTTTCCTACATTAAGCTGATCCAACTGGAACTTGGTAGAACCAATCTTTCGCTCAAGGTCAACTACATGGTTCAAAAGCATCTGTTGCTCCTGCGTCATGTCTTCAATTTTGTACTCAACGCCATCTATGCTTACGATCTGGGATTGTTGGTTTGCCATTTCGTATTTCCTTAAAATGCGCCACCAAGGTCGGGTGGTGGCTTTCCCGTTAACTTACGGTGCTGGTGTTGCCCAAGGAAGTGGCAAAACTACGATAGGAGGATTTACTTGATTCGCAATTTGTTGGGCTACAGCGGCTTCTGTGGCATCTTTTGACACGCCACTTGACCAAATCCAGCCCAATACTTCATTCTGCGTGAGGCTTGAATATGGGACAAAAGCGCCGCCTGTATATGTAAACGATGCAGTGCTGTAAACGGATCCGTTATAGGTTCCATCTGTACCGTTGCATGACCAATGGGCTACCACCACCACATCGGTTTGACCATCTGCTTGCGGCAGGCAATCTAATTGGGACACTACCCAAGTTGTTACTGTTGTCATGTTTATGCTCCTTTAAAACCATGATTTGCAAATGAACCGTGAAATGTCTCACGGGCTAATTGAACAAACTCAGCGGCAAGTTCTTTTGATTCAAAAGTACCAAGATGCTTTGTTTTACCCATTACTTTAATTCTGGCAATCCATTTTTGACACGCTTTGCTCCAAACAACACCTTTAACGCCAGATGTATTGTGTGCAAACATGCCTGAATTGCGTTGATTTTCTGCTTTTGTTGCCGCACGAAGATTGCGGATGTCATTATTCATTGGATTGCAGTCGGCATGGTCAACAATTTCAGGCAAATACCCATGGTGCATCAAAAATATTACTCTTGCCAATGGATATTGTTTTTTGTTAACACTGACACTGACATGATGCCCAGACCAGCAACCCGCTTTTTTCCCCCATGTGTTTTGGATTCCATTGTTTAAATGCCAAATCACTATTAAAGTCAGACCGAGGGCGCTCTTTCCAAAACAAAACACCATCCTTGTACTCAAACAAGCGATGTGCTTCTTCTTGTGTCAAGGACATGATTTTCCTTTCGGGGGTTAATTAGATGCCAGCGTCTGCTAGGCGTTTACGAAGTGATTGAATTTCCTTGACCAACATTGGGACAAGTTTGGAATAGTCCACAGCCATCATTTCTTCTGAGTCAGTTGGTTGATGTACTGCTTCAGGGGCAACAGTTACCAACTCTTGAGCAATAAAACCATAACGCTGATGTGAGCCGTCTGCTTTCCAATCAAACTGACGAACTTGCAATGAGTCAATCAAACTTGATGCTGAGTCAGCGTCAACAATGTTTTCTTTTAGACGTTGGTCAGAAGTTGTGTTGTAAAGAACTGCTGTTGTGCCTGATTGAGTAATGGAACCAATAGAACCTGTTGCATATAAAAAGTCAGAGTATTTAACACCAGAAGCAGTACCAAAATTGTGAGCAATTTCTATGCTGGTTTCAATTCCAGAGCCGCCTTTTAAAACTGAAAAACCACTTTGACCACCAGATGCTGTAGTAGCAACATAGAAGTTACCGCTTGAGTCTATACGGGCACGCTCTGCGCCATTGATATAAAAAATCAACGGGTATGCGCCCGCAGTCGTAAGCGCCATGCCACCTAGACCGCTTGGCCCAAAAGAGCCGCTGTAATTTGTACTTCTTACAGTCAAGCCTGTATTGTCAGCGGTAAGAATGTCAACTTTGTTAGTCGGACTTGTAGCGCCTACACCCAAATTCCCACTAGCATCCAGAGTCATTGCCTGAGTAAAGGTAATGGCGTTTCCTGCTGTGCCAGAAGGGGCTGTGTTCCAAATGTGTGCGCCATCATTCTGGTAATACTGTGCGGCAGGTTGCGTAACGCCATAAATCCAATTTGTGCCGTTGAAATAACTGTTTGTTCCAAGCCAGATTTGACGACCTGCAACACTATCAGTACGACCACCAAGATAACTTGCACCTGCACCTATTTGCAATACATCAAAAATACCACCCCAAGCACTAGGAGTAACTCCCAAGCCTAGATTGCCTGATGAGTCGAGGCGCATGTGCTCAGTACCAGCATTTTGCCAAACATGGTTAATGCTTCCTACAGCGTTGTAAACAGCGTTACCTGTTTCAAGTGTTAAGTTTAAATACTGAGATGCATCTGTGCTTCTTGCAAAACGACTAACACCACTAACATGAAGTTTTACCGCAGGTGAACTTGTACCAATACCCAGACCTGTGCTGGTTAGGCGCATTTGTTCTGTAAATGCATAGCCCGGCCCTTGACCAAAAAGAATGTTTCCAGTTGAGGCCGCAGAAGACAAATAAATGTTATCTGCCTCACTACCAAGCCATAAACTTTGGTCTGTTCCGCCACCAGTCACAACTGTTTTAGTTGTGATTTGAGATTTTAAAGTTCCACCGCTTTGAATCTTAAAAGCACCACCAAACCCAGCGGTTGTTCCTGAATTCAAAACAATGTTTGAGCCTGATGTTGAAGAAGTGCCAACAGTAAAAACATTAGTCCCATCAAAAGTAAGCGCAGAACCGCTTGTAACAACCTTAGAGCCGTTTAAATACGCTACTCCGTTAGCTGTACCACCAGAGAGGGTTACTGATCCCGATGCTGTTAAATCCGTCACGCCCGTGACTGCGCCTGTGTCACCAATAAGGACTACGCTGTTCTGTAGCAACTTACCTGTCGTGCTGTCAAACCGAGCAACTGCGTTATCAGTAGATGAACCGGGGCCGTACACATCGCCAGAAGCGGCTGTAGACCATGACAGAACACCAGAGCCGTCCGTAATTAGAGCCTGACCGCTTGTGCCGTCATCTGCGGGGAATGTCAGTGTGTAGCTTGCACCCAAAGCCGAGGGAGAACGAAGGCCGACATACTCACCACCGGTTGTGTCTTGCAGGCGCAAAGTGCCTTGGCCGGTGATGTTAACTTGAGTAGAGCTAAGTGTTGTGCCATCCCATGTCAGGCTGGAAGATGCGCCAAACAGACCGCCATTGTTAAACTGAATCTGAGTGTTGGAGCCTGCTGCATTAGCAATCGTACCGGCCAGCTTGATGTAGTCTGTGCCGTTAAACACAACAGTGACCTTCTCAGCCGCTGCAATAGAAACACCAGTCTGACCAGATGCTTTAAACGTCACAGCAAATGACGAGGCGTTGTCCACCACATAAGTCTTGCTATAGCTTGGGCCTGTGACTACTTTTGTAGTTGTTGTACCGGACACCTTAACAATCGCAAACTGGGCGGTAACTGTACCTGCGCCAGCTAAAGTAGATGTGATGTTAGAAGCTGAAGCGTCACCTGTGGTATTTGCCAGAGTAACTGCGCCGTCACCAGTCAGGGTCAAAGTGCCCGCAATGGCGATGTTGGTGTACTGCGTAATACCATTGTTAACGGTATCGCCCCATGTACCGGAGAGTTCGCCCTGTACTGGAAGAGCTAAACCTAGTTGTCCCGTTGCGCCTGTAGTCATTTAAAAGCTCCTAATTCGTGTCGATTGGTGTCCACCCAGCACTCTGGGTATCATCAACATTTGCCCAGCCAGAAGACTGAGTATTGTTAATATTTTGCCAGTTTATTGATTGTGTGTCATTAACATTTTGCCACCCAGCAGTCTGCGTATTTGTAATCCCGCCCCAGTCAGCATTCTGTACGTCATCAATAATTTCCCATAACGGCCTGCCAAGTAATACATCCGAGATTGTCGCTAACTCAACCACGGAAGAAAAGAAGCTTGCCAGCGCCACATTTACATCCGCACCAGTCGCCGCTTCTGACACACTGGCTGGCAATGTAACACTAGCAGATAAAGCATCACTGCCCGTTGCTGACTCACTAATTTCTGAGCCAATAGCCAAACTGCTCGATACTACATCCGTGCCCGTTGCGCTCTCGACAATATAAACCAAGAACGTGAACGCTGAACTCGTTGCATCCGTGCCAGTCGCTGTCTCAAGGATTTGACCCAAGAAGTTAGCAAACGCCTGCGCTGAATCTGACCCAGTAGATGTCTCACTGACCGACACCCCGTATGTGGGAATCGCACTTATTGAATCACTGCCCGTGCCAGACTCACTGACCGAAGCACCAAATGTCGCCAACGCACTAATGGCATCAGACCCAGTACTTGTCTCACTGACCGCAGAATTAACCTGAATTAGACTGGATACAGCATCCGATCCCGTAGCTGTTTCACTGACACTAGATGGAACTGATATGGCCGTAGAGACAGCATCTGTCCCTGTCGCAGTTTCAGCAACACTCCGGTCATAGACTGAATCACCCCAGCCAGCCTGACCCCATGTGCCAGAACCCCAGCCGCCTTCAGCCATTTAGACCTCAAGCAGCTAAACTGAACGTATAGGTTACAGAGATGATGTCCCCGGAAACCACCGAGCGATCACCGGGCGAAGAGAAGTCAGCCGCAGAGAACAGCGTACCAGTCGTACCGCCTTTAGCACTACCGCTGGTCAAGAACGCTCCACCCACAGTTGTTGTGCCGTTGATGTTGAAAACAGCTGGAGAAGCAGAGTTAGTCACCACAGAAGGGTTCGCAGTCGTTGCTGTTACAAACGTAGCCGCTACACGGGTTGCATTACTGTAAGCCGTAACTTCAGTCCAGCCAATGTGGGAAGACATTGTGTCTGTAGCGGCAGGCGTATTAGAAGCACCAGCACCGTACAAGCCAATGTACCAAGTGGTAATCTGGGCCACGGAAGTCAGAGCAGTACCGGCCATGTAAGCCAAACCAGCGTTAACAACTAAGTTCTTGGTGTCAGCAGACCACTTCAAGTTACCATCTTTATCACGGCATTCAACATGGTAAACACCTGTTGCTTTGGCTTGTTCGCCAGACTGAGTGCCTGCAATAAGACCACTCGACATTTGGTCAGTTACTTTAAGTTTTTCTGTGGTCATATTGACTCCTTAATTAGAAGAACGAATCAACGCTGCCGTTGCTGTATTAGAAGGCATTGTGATTGTGAAATTGGTAGATGTTTTGTCAGAGCCAAAGTCCAACACGGCAATAGATTTATTACCTTGAGTCACGTTGTAAATCAAAGCACAACGGGCTGTCACCGATGCGTTAAACACCACATCAGCAAAGTCTACATAGGCTGTATACCCAGACGAGTTAATCGTCACGCCCGTCAAGACTACGCCACCGGCTACATAACCACCACCGGTAACTTCTGCGGCAGTCGTGTAAACGGTAGTTGCTTCGTTTAAATTTGCATTGGCGGTGTACAGGGCGATGTACAAAACATCCGTAGATAGATCGTGAACGCCCGTGTACAACTCCTTCTTGAAGCTGGTCGTTTGGGTTTGTAGGATGTAACTCATGAAACAGCAACCCTAACTTGACCATCTCGGTACGCATCGGCTCTTTGTTTGCCGTCTGAGAGGTTTTTATACAGAGCAATGGCTTGAACGTAGCGATCTTGCGCCAGTTTAACCATGTCGCCTTCGCCCTTCATGTACACAAGCGCTTCGCAGATTGTGCCGTACAGCAGCACAGAATCAAAGTTATCACCTAGCCAAGTAGTTCCGGCGGTGACGATAGATTCGGGATAGTAGTAATAATGCAACTCTGCGTAATAGGCTGAACTTGGCGTTGGGCCAACAATGAACGTCAACTCATTCACATCGTCTGACCGAGGGCCAAAAATGGCGTAGTGCTTAGGCTCAGATGCAAACGCAGACAAAGGATACGCTTCACGGATGAAGTTAACGTCTTTGTTTAGCAGATACAGATAGTCGCCTTGGAACACAACAGAGCCTGACACCGTGCCGCTGTTAGCAACAGTCAATGTAATGGTTGTACCAGCAATACTACGCACTTGAGCGTTAGTGCCAATGCCTGTACCCGTAACCTGCTGACCCGCCGCAATACCTGTAGTGCTTGCCACTACGATTGTTTTCTGACCAGATGTACCGGTAGCAGTTGTAGTGTTGTACGGGTATACGGACAGGCTATATACAGACAAAAAGTCTGATGGGCACTGAAGATATTTGTTGCCGGTGGTTAGTACGCCCGACACATTCTTTCGCAAGTTAGCAGGTTGCGCGGTGTTGTATACCCTTTGCTCACATTGTCTAATGAAGATGTTCATATCAACTGTGGGAAATGAATTCTCACAGTAATCAGAAACCGCAACTACAAGTTCATCATAAGTCATGTTGCTTCCCTTTTTTGCTTTAGCAAGGGCAGTGCAAGTTTTTTGCAATACGCATAAAAAGTGGTGGTTGATAGCCCGTGTTTAGCACAAGCATCTGAAATTTTACCCCCAAGCAAACAGTCTGTGTGAATCAAATTTGTTTTTCGCTTGGTTTCTTCAGTTGCCGCAAAACGAAAATTTTTTAATGCTTGACTTAATTTACTTCTAGTTTCGTTAGATGGCGATACGCCTAACTGACGCGCCCGAGCTTTTTCCCGAAACTCTTGTGATTCAATACGCCCTTTACGGTGCGTGGATAATTTTTCTCGGTGTTCATCCGTTAGCACTTTGCCTTTGTGCAGTGCAGACATTTTTGCTTTAAATTCAGGCGTATGCGACCAACCACCGCGAACCAAAACCTCATGCGGAGTCCGCAATATGTTGTATGTCTGCAATGACATCAAACGAGTTTCGTATTCAATACGCTGCTTTTTTGGGCAAACCAGCAATAACTTAAAGTCAAATGATTTTTCACCGTATTTATCCCAAGCTTTTTGCAGGATAAAAGAATGGTGTTTTCCACGACGCAACGTACTCCGATGGGTTTGCCATCTGGATTTGTAATTGGTAGTGCTTCCAATATAACGGTGGCCATTCACCGTATTTTCTATTGAATACACATATCCTGCGTCGTTGGCAGTTGTCACGCCATCGGCCCCCGAGCCATAACACCTTTAGTAGCTGCACCTGTACCACGGATTTTAATGCCGCTGGTCTTTGCTGCTGGTTGAGGGCGACGAGAAACATTACCTACAGACATATTGACTGTAGATGCATCACTGTGATCTGGGCCACTGCCGGGATTAGCAGAAGCTTTAACTGCTTTGCCGGACATGGTGTGTGGTTTAGCGTACACAGACGCATCACCAACTTCTTTACCCATCATTTTTTTGCTAAATGTAGCCATGATTAGCCTCGTTTCTGTGCGGCAATTTTTGCCAAGTTGCGACCCATAGACTTCATGTCAGCATTGGTTTTGCCTTTGCCCTTGCCTTTACCGCCCATCGTTTCTTTCTGAATAGGGCCGCTATTACCTAAGTTTTTACCTTCGGTTTTACCTTTTTTAGCGATGCCATCGGCTGATCGTGTATATGCCATGTTTAAACTCCTTAAGATATGCTAACTGTACCAACAAATGTCGTTGCCACCAAGTAGTTGGGGGTTAATCCTGCATCAAAATTACTAGCTCCGCCTACAGGCCCCCAACCCCATTGAATGTCTCGTGAACCACCAGACAAATTCCCGCTTGCGTTTACACCAGAAGTTACATAAGTTGTATCTCTGCGTGGGTTACGCAGAGCTTGTGGATCATCTACTGGAAACGTGCCAAGCATCAATTGTGGTTGATCTGGATCCCAGCATTCAGAACAAACTAACAACTCGTACTTGCGTTGTTTAATGATTTCGGTCTTGAGCTGCTTTAATCTAAATTGCTGCCCGCAGCGATCACATTCAGCAATCGCTTTCTTGCCGGATGCAAAACGATTGCCCATTAGTAACCCCCGCCGCTTCCAATAAACATCTGCCTAGGTACAAATCTTACTGCTGCTTTCTCTCGATCTTCACCAGCAACAATGTCAAATGTTTCATCATAAATCTGCTTAAGCATTGGAATGCGTGGCATTAGCTCAGGCACTTTAATGGCAATGTGATACGCCAAGCCCGCTACCAAACATGGCAGAAAGCGGAAGTTCATGTCAGCTGTTTCCATACCAGCGCCAGCATCTTGAACACGACGCAGTCTCCAGTATACAAACTGATATGGCGTTGAGTTATCAGGCGTAGGCCAGACAGTTACAGCTGGAAGTTGGGGAACAAATACCGCAGTGCCATCGGCTTGAGAGGCGGCAGTTGTATTATTTTGACCACGGAACACACCACCCAAAGTATTACCAGAGACATAGGTGTAGTAAATATCTTCTGTACCAAGGCGAATAAAACCAGCGTTTGCTAGTCCAACCACCGAGTTAAGCGTGATCGTTGTGTCTGTGGAATTGATGGCTCCGTCAAGAACCAAAGCTGTTGGATTGGTTTCACCAGAAAGTCTTTGAATCCACACTTGAATTGGACGAGCTTGTTGTAACTTGTTTGGAATAGTGGCATAGGTAGAAACACTAATACGTGTAATTGTTAGGTCAGCCTGTGTTGATGCAGTGTTAGACCCAGTACGAATGACATGCTCAAGCAGATCAATTGTGTCCGTTGGTAGGGCGTATGTTGCTAAACCCGGAGTCAGGTTAATGATTCCCTGCTCCATAGTCCACATGTTGATACCTTTAGACTGCCACTCAATGGTCATCAGGTTCATTGAACGACGAGCTGTACGCAAGTCATAACCAGAACGCATTTCACGGCCCGCACGCTCCCACGCTTCCTCGGCAATCTCCGTGAAGTCCATATTGAAGAGGGTTGAGCCGGTAGTGGTCATTTTTTAGCCGTCTTTGCAGAGTCAATAAAAGCTTGAGCTGTAGGCGCTCCCTTTTGACCGGGTTTGCGCATTTTCTCGCCACGAGCACGTTTGGCATGGATGTTGGCGTAAAGTCCAACTTTACCGCCTTCAGCATACTGCGTAAAGTCAGTGTCATCCCGGCGTGCTTTACGTACACCTTTGGGCATTTTGCTGGGGGACATGGCCCCCATTCCACGGCTTGCCATCATAATTTAGCAGGCGTAACCGCCGCCTTTCATAGTGATCATTGTGCCTTTAGTTTTGCCTTTAGTGGCGCAACCATCAGCACGCTTAGATGCGGAAGAGACTTTACCGCCAGAAGCATAACCACGCTGACCACGGACTGCATCTCGTGGGTCTTTCTTTGCGGGAGCATATTCAGTGGTTGTCAAAGATTTGGTATACGCTTTTTCGGTGGCATCTTGCATCTTGCGTTCTGCCATTTCTTCCCGAGCTGCTTTTTCTGCTGGACTCATATTAATTCCTTAACAAATTTTGCAACGGGTTTTGCCTTTGGTGGCAATACCGTCAGCACGTTTAGAAGCAGAAGTAACAGAGCCGCCAGACTTCATGCCAGCCGCCTTCTTGGCTTTAAAATCTTTCATGGCTCTAGCGGCTTCTTGACGCTGTAAGCCCAACTTCAACATGGCATCACGATCTTCTGGTGATCTTTCCATAATGCTGTTATAGCGGCGAGGTGTTCTCATATCACGACCGGGATCAATTGCATCTGCGGCTTCTTGAGCAGCTTTATCAGGAGAGTCACCAGCAGTAGGATCTTTCTCTGCTCTGCGCTTTAAACCACGCTCACGATTTAAATAATCACGCAGACTTAGACCAGAATCTTCCAATTCTTTTTTGGAAACAACACGGTTCTTAGGTGCTGCTTTAGGAGCTTCATTTTTAGGGCCAGCAGCCATAGATCTGGCAATGTCTTGAGATTCCATAGAAGCATTTGCTGCTTCCATTGGATCTACGTCACCGCCCATTTGGAATTTACGTCTTCTCATGTTTAAACTCCTTAACAGGCTTTGCCGCCCATGTTCATCTTAATCATTGTGCCTTTGGTTTTACCTTTGGCAGCAACACCATCTGGCGTTTTACCAGTTTTAACAGCACCCATCTTAGATGCAGCCATGCCACCTTTAGACAGCTTGGTCATAGTTGCGCCTTTGTGCAGACGGCCTTCGTGTTTATTCACGGCCTTCTGCATCATCTTTTTGTCCATTTTTACATCTTCGTGTTTCATGTCGCCACCTTTTGCAAATTTACGGCCTTTATCAGCCGCTGAAAAATCTTTACCCACGGACTGTGGGACGCCTACTTTCTTGGCAAACGATGGATTGTGCGCCACCGCTTCCATGAAATTGTGTTGCTTCTTACTCGTGCTTGGCATCATTATCCTTTTTGCCGAATAAGCTGGTCAATCTTTTCTTCAAGCCTGTTGAAGCGTTGGTCAATGTGGTCAGAAATTCGTTGAACTTCTGCTTTAGTAATGAAATCACGATGGTTCTCCTCTCGTGTTATGTTGAGTAGTCGCTCAACTCGCTTTAACTCAGAAGCTACTTCTTTGACTTCAGCAAACTTTTCACGCAGGAAAAATCCGCCAACCCCTAGGATGACGGATAAAGCAGCCGACCAAAGAAAATGGTAATCCATTTAGCAATTCCATGCTCTAAGAGCTTTGTTGATGCGTGAGTTTGGGTCGTTGGCGGTCTTTGCGCTGGTTAACTTCTTCTTCATGCCGCCCATCCTCGCACAGAAAGAGTCGCGCCGGGAGCCGCCTTCTGGCTGGGGCGGTTTCAAATTCATGCCTTGCGCTTTCGCGGAGGCTCGTCCCTTGGCATTCAAGCCGCCCTTCTCTGATTTGCCTTCTTTCCTCTGCCATGCTGGTGATTTAGCCATTTACGACTTTCAGTTTGGATTGATAGATATTTTCCAACATTGGCATGACAACCTCTTCACGGAAGTTACGTTCAAATGTTTCTTGTCCAACATGAGGAAGGCTAATGTCTACGTCAATATAGACTTTAAATCCCATCTGCGTTGCTCTGTCGCAGAATAAATAATCTTCACCAACATACTTGCCGTCCACAATGGCAAAGTCAAATACTGCTGACATCTTCTCTGTTGGGGACTTTTCATAAGTCCACTCAGGGTGTGCAAATACCATTTGCTCAATGACATGGCGTTGGATCAACATAAACCCAGTAGGCGCTCTCTTCAAACGCATTAACGAACCTTCAAACTCTAGGTCGCCATTGTCATCTTGGTAAATGTCTGCAAAGAACTTAGCATCCTTTGCCCTGCGTGGATATGCGCCAGCAGTGATGTCTTTATCACCGCTCTGGGCCATTAAACGCAAGATGTCGTCTGGGTTAACAATCACATCAGCATCAATAAACAGAAGCTCTGTGCAATCTGTCTTTAAGAATTCGTGTACCAAGGCGTTACGAGCCATGGTAATGATTGAGCAATTAGACAAATCAGACAACGTGATGGAAACGCCAAGACTCATTGCTTTGGGCATTAACTGCGCCAGAGCAAATGCGGTCTTGATGTTTAACTTGCCGTCATAAGCTGGGATGCCTATGAACAACTTGCGGCCCATCAATGTTGCCTGTTTTTTCTCAGCCATAGAAAACCACTGCGGTAAGCCCCGCTCCAGTTGTTATGACAAGACTTGTTTCACACAATACGCCTTCGCCCGGAATCCAAATATCATCCGATGCTTGACCTGCGACAGTAAATGTAAACAATGTGGTTGCGCCATCTTTAACAGCAATGGTAGAAGCTCCAGAAGAACTGTACCAAATGCCTTTAAAACGAGCGCGTCCGTTATATACAGTAGTGGTTGCGCCAGCTGCGCAATCCTTACCTACTACGTCAGTTTGCATCATAATCAATCTCCTTTAAAAAAGGGGCCGAAGCCCCTTGGGTTGATTAGGAATCTGCGAACGGTGTAGCCACAGTACCAGAGCCGACAACAACGCCAGTCACCATGTACTTGTCAGCTGCAACTGCCACGATTTGAATCCATGTGCCAGCAACGCCACCGGTAGTTGAACCGTTCAAGTTGATGAAGTCATTAGAAGAACCGTTAGCAGAGAAACCAACAACTGCACCAGATGTGTCTGAGTCAATAGAAATAACAGAGCCAATGAACAAGTCACTAGAACCGGAAGTAGTACCAATCTTCAAAGAACTTGTAGAAATGGTAGTAGGAACCCAGATTGTGTAAGTCACGCCTTCGTTGTTGGCTGTGCTTGGATCTTGGCCGGGGCCAGATGTTGTGGGATTAGCTGATACATTGATTGCAGGCAATGTCAAAGTAACAGCTGCCGCCAAAGAGCCACCAACAGCAATAATGCGACCGCCGTGGGCTTCTGGGCTTAATGTGGTGCTTGTTGTGATATCAACTACAGACGCTGGGCCTTGTTGATAGATGCCGCCCAATGAACGAACTGGGCCTTGAAACGTAGTACGTGCCATGATGTATTCCTTACATACAAGTTAAGTGCATCAATCCGTATGTTGTCTGCCGGGACAGTTTGATGCACCGGAAAGCCCGGATTAATATGTTTATACCACTTCGTTTAAACCAATGCAACAAAAAAGGGAGCCGAAGCTCCCTCTTTTTTTGATGCCTATTAGGCTCCGGGTGAACCGAAGATGCCCAAAGGATCAGACACGCCGAAGCTGTAACGCTCACGGGCTTTGTAACGAACGTTACCTGTGTCAAAGTCACCATCCATGCCGGTAGACATAGGGGTGCGAACGAAGTGCTTCAAACCGTTAGGCACGTCAGTCAACAGGAACCAAGCGTTGGTGTCTGTCAAGAAGTGGTTAACGGTATAGCCTTCAGGAATTGAACCGTTGTTCTTGATAGCGTTGATATCGTTATCAGCAGTAGAAACACGGAGTTCGGTTTCCAGCAGACGAGTAGCAACGAACATCAAAGAAGGAGGAACAATCAACTTCTTAGGCTTAGCGGCGATCAGCAAACCACGCTCATCTGTCCAAGCAGCGATTTGAATAACTGCGTTTTCCAACGAAGTTTCATTCAAGTCAGCAGCGGTAGATGGAGTGTTGCTGTTAGTACCACCAGACACCAAGGGGTGAGCAGTAGAGCAAAGCACCACGCCGTCGCCATATGTTGGGCCGCCGGTGAAAGCGTTGTTCAACACATAAGCACCTTTGACTTGCTTGGTGTAAGCCATACCACGGGCCAAAGCCTTGGTATAACGTGAAGACAAGCTGTCATACAAGTTATCTTCCACAGCTTCCTCAGTGATGGAGAAGCCCATCGCAATGGTTTCGTGGGTGTAACGTGCAGTCCATGCTTCCTGTGCATTGTCATAAGCGATGGCAGAACCCTCGTTTTTGACTGGTGCAGCAGAGAAACCAGACAGCTTGGTCTCTTCTTCAAAGCTACGCTCAGATGTCTCTGTTTCGTAGATCTCTTTATGCTCTTCGCCGTACTTAGCGTACTCAAGACCGAACAATGCGTTCAGACCGGGGAGCAACTCTTTCAATAGTTGTGCGCGTGAAATAGCCATTTTAAGTTACTCCTTAGATGCCTTCAGTATTGTTATACTGATTTGTGTTGAACTTAACGAGGAACTCGTAGTAAGTCGTGGCAGCTACGTTAGCATTACCTGTAGCTGTATCAGGCACAACGTCGATCACACGAACGGGCAACGTATTGGTGGTGTTAGCGGAAGAACCGTCAATACCATAATAAGAGTCACCAGTGGTGGTAGAACCAACGTTAGCAACCAAAGCGACGTTAGAACCAACCAAAGCACGGCTATAAGCTGTAGGAGTGGTGGAACCAGCGACAGTGGCGCAAACTTTGAAAGCTGCCATAGGATCATCCACAACAAAGGCAAAAGCCATGTTGGTAGATGTTGAGGTCGCCGCAGGATAGTACTGGCTAAACGTAGGCTGGCTCAAAGAGTTGATGTAAGAACAACCAACTAAAACACCAACAACACTACCTGAATTGGTTGTACTAGCAGCTACGATGTAGCCGTTAGTATCAATCTTAACGGTGTCACCGTTCAGGATTGCTGTAGCGTAAGCAGGTGCTACGGGGATTTGACGGATCGCTCCGGCGTAGGGTAGGCCGTCAATGCGATTGACAGGCTTGAAACCATACGTCTTGTCAATGGTAGGGTATGCCATCTATAGACTCCAGAAAAATTAAAGACCTTTTCCGAAAGTGACCGTGGACTTACGTTCTTTGAACATAGGCATCCTCGGATCATTCTCGCGCATGTAAGTGTTATCCACTGAGGCCATTTGAGCTTCCGATTGTTTTCGGTAGTAATCATTTCGCTGTTCAGTAAACTCCACAGGTGTTTTGCAAAGCAACAGACCACCGACTTCAATACTGTCAGGAAACTTCCCGTTGGAAGAACCAAACAGACGGATTTCGGGATGGTCAGAAGCCTTAACAGGTTCCCAGCCTTCGCGTAACTTACCGGAAATGTTCGTGGCATCATCTTTACCTAGCGACGCAATCCTTATCCAGCGATACGCATAACCTGCCTCCGGATTGGGGTCAGGTAGAAGCTGTGGAGGCATCCATTGTTTTGGACGTTCCGCAGATTCGCGGGTGCTCAGATCACGGCCTTGACGGGCGATAGACTTTTCCATTTTTATTTCCTCATTTCTTCAGCAACCTTACGGGCGTACAGTTCCAAAGGAACTCCCAACCGCTTGGCGATATTCACTTGTGTCTGCGTTAGTACGATCTTTTTAGGCGCTGTACTACGGGTGGCAGGTGAAACAACATTGGATTTGGTACGTTGAGGTTTCGCATCAACGGACTCCCCGGCTCCAACTTGGTCTGGGAATCTTTCTCGGATGTCAGTGTCAATACGTTTATAGTACTCTTCACTGCCAACCCTGATACCGTTCTCTACAAGCTCTTCATGCAGCCCTAGAGCGTATGAAGTCATCCGTTTATTGCTTCCAAACCACTGATTTCGGTCTTGCCATGCAAGTAGTTTTTCGTCAACGGGTGCAGCTTGTTGAGGCTGTGGTGTGATTTGTACAGGAGTTTCTCTTTCCTGTAAAGGGGCAGGTTTAAAATTATTTACTTTATCTGCGCGGATCTTGGCGGTAGTTAGTGCTTCCTGCGCTTCTAACAACTTATCCGCATCTCCAGACTCGTAAGCTTCTTTGTACTGCCGCTTAGCATTTTCAATCTCAGAGTTAACAACTTTCTTTGCTTGTTCTAGCAAAGCTTGTTGGTTCTGATTGACTGAGCCTTTTAAGCGTTTGTTCTCTTCAAACACCGCCTGAGCAATGCGAAGAGCCTCGTCTTTTTCACGTTCAGCAGCCTCTTTGGCTCTGCGTTCTTCGTGATAGCCTTTTGTGAAGTGTTTAAACCTGTTTTTTACACTCTCAGAGTATGTTGCAAGTTCTTCTTCGGTAGGATCTTGCGGGGCTTCGGCCATTGGAGTACGGTATCTGTCCTCCTCTGGGGTGTCATCCACCACTTCAATCTCAGGTTTTTCTTCTTCAACTGACTCAGTTTCTACAACTTTCCCACCTTTACGGGGGTTTTGTTCTGCTTCATCAGGAAACTCAAATTCTGTTTTTTCTGTATCGGCCATGATTTACTCCTTAACTTGGTCGTTGGATACCACGGGGGTCTTGCACAACCGCTTGCACGGAATCATCATTGATCAATCTCCACTCAGTGCCGTGAATCTTCATGCGGGTTCCGGTGTTAGGACGCACTAACACAAAGTCACCTACCTTACAGCTTGGGCCAGAGGGGAAACGAGAGGCGTCTTTAAACGCATCAGGGCCAATCTTTGCAACAAATAACACGGGGGAAAGAAGCTCCTCGTGATACATCGCAGTCGCAGATTTCAAAATACCGGTCTCACTAAACTCTTCTTCTGCTTTGGGTAGCATACAGAGGAGGTGGTAAGTTGCCGGATCTGGTACTTGTTTGGCTTTCTCTTCAGCGTTGGTATTTAGCACACCGCTTAGATCAACCGCACTAACATCAAATTCAGTCATCGTCATAGTCCTTAGTTTTACGCACGAGGTCAGCAAGTTCATACTGCGCGGTTTGCAGACCCCGGATCGTTCCGCACAGTTCTTTGTAGTGATCGTGGGATTTAGCACCACCACCACTGACAACATCGACTAACTGCTTGACATGTTCATCAAGCTTCTTGTTTAAACTCTCAAGCAGTTTGTCCATCATTCACCTCTCGGTTGATTTTTTGCGTTCAACATCATTTGCAAAAGCTGTTGTTTAGCTTGCAAATCTTGTGCTTGCTGGTTATGCATCAAGGACTGTTGATGCTCCTCTTGGGCACGTTTCATTTCAGCTTGGTGCTTCATTGCTTGAACAGCAATTTCTTGTTGCGCTTTTTGTGCAGCCATTGCTGGGTTCTCACCTTGCTGAGACTGAAGCTGTTGAGCTTTGAGCTGAAGTTCTGCTTGCTTGATTGCTAAATCTCCCTGAACCTTCTGCGCTTTTGTCTGCGCATCTTGTTGTTTGATTTGCAATTCAGCTTGTTGCATTTGCACAACAGGATCTTGCATCTGTTGTTGGGCTTGTTGTTGAGCTGCTTGGTTTTTATCAATTTGAAGCAACTGGGTTGCAGCTTGAGCAACAAGTTTAGAGAGTTGAACTTCCACGTCCTCTGACATTTCAGTGTCAGGTTTTGGTAAGGTAGCACCAAGACGCTGTTCAATTTTTGTGCGGTATTGGAATGCTACGTGTTCTGCTACGTGAGCCATGATAGAAGCTTGCATTTGCTGAGCCATTGGGTTCTGACCCAGTTGGCCCATCACAATAGGATCTTGCATCATTGATGTGTGGACAGCAATGTGAGCATCGTGGTCTTGGTAGATAAACGCTTTGGTAGGTTTACCGGTCAAGAAAGACATATTTTCAGAGACAGGATCTCTTGGCTTCATGTCATCCTCTACAGGTACAAGCTTGTCTGCGTTTTTAATTCCCAGAACTTCAATCATCTGGCGGTGCAGGACTGGTAGGTTGTAGATCTGAGGAGCGCCTTGAGCCAACTGAATGACTGCTTGGTACTGCATGATCCTTTGAGCCATCGTGGCGGAATTAGGATCTGACACGGGGATAACATCCACCATGTCATAGTCTGCTCGTTTGGCTTGAGGAGTTCCAAATACTGGGGTGTATTCATAATCCTCTGGCATGTAATCACGAATGATTTCTTTGAGCAGTTTAAACTCTTGCTTCATTGAATAATGAACACGAGCCTGTACCGCAGACATGGTTTTTAACTGGCGCTCTAACAACGCCAGAGTTGTACCTACGGGAGCGTTGGCAGACATATCGCTGATGTTCATATCTGCGATTGAGCCAAGTCTGCGTCCTTCATCTGTAATTTGATTCAACAGGGCCAGCAGAACCTGAGATGGTTCTTTATATGGCAACGCCATGATGTTCTCTTTAACCGAGCCGCTAGGCACGTCAACATCACGGAACTCACCCGGCTGGATTGGTGTGTCGTCGCCTTTGATGCGAAGACCACGGGTCTTAAGACCTCCGGGCAAGTTAGACAAGGTTCCTGCGTCTACCAGCTGACGAATCAAGGATGTGCCTGCACGGGCGTATCCACCGATCAGGTGAATCAAACCTAGGCCATAAGCACCGAATCCGGGTACATATGTGTACTGGACAAAGTGCTGGCGCTTGAGCTTATGTTTGTCGTCTTCACCCCAGTTACGGCGAATAGCAAGAATCTTAGTTGTTCCTCGCTCCAATGTGATGACATATGGAAGAGCAATTCCATCTTCATCTTCATAGCCGGGCAGGTCATAGTCTACATGGATCTCATAGACTTGGTAACGGTCATCGTCGTTTAAACTGTAGCCTTGGTCTTCTGCCTTTTTCTTTTCTACGTCGGTGTAGAACTGAAGAGGATCACCCAGATCGCAGTCAATATAGAACCCGTTAACTTGAAGCTTACGGATGTCATTCTTTGTCTTGCGCATGATGTGGGTCACACGCTCTGATGTCATGGCGCTAGAAGCACCGTAAGGGATGATGACATCTTCTGCTGGGATAAAGATAGACGCTTGGCGGCCTAGGCTTGGGTCGTAGTAGACCTTTTTAAAGGCTGCGCCAGCCAGACCTAGAGAATACAAAAGACGCTCATGCTCAGGACGGTACTCAGGCATACCTTCCGTGAGTCTAAAGTTCATGTCATCTCTGACACGCTCCGCAGCTTCCTCTTTAAGTTTGTCAATTGCACCAATGATTTCCGTCTTGACTGGGCCTTGAGCCGGAAAGGTTTCAATGATTGTTTCGCTTTGAAAGCGCACTGCGGCTTCGGTAAGAACAGTTGAAAATACACCACACGCCCCCAGCCATGGCTCAGTACGCTCTTCATATTTCATCCCCAAAACATCAAGACCTTTGACATACATCTCTACCCAGTCTTTACGGGAGTTGATGTCTGTGTCTACCATCCCAATTAGGTCACTTGCAATCTTCTCAAGTTCACCTTCATCCATGTACTCGGCAAGGTTGTCATCAAAACCTTCCTCATCTTCTTCTGGCATGAGGTCAATTTCCATCCCGTCGATGCCAATTCTGACGCCTTCTGGGTTCTCAATTTCAATCTCAATGGCTGGGGTATCGTCAATTTCTAGACCGCTTAAACCCAATGGAGCTTGGCTCAATGATTGTTCAATGCTCATAATATTCCTTAGTAGTACTCTACTTTTCTGCGGTGGTAAGTAGGCTCATCTTCTTCATCTGAATCGATGGAGATAAAGCCACCCAAGCGAAAACGCATCAAAGCCTGACTGCTTGAGTCAACAAGGTCATCATGATCGCCGTTGGGGAAGGAAGCTAACTCATCCATCACTTCCTCAGCCCAGCGGGTCTCAGGACACCAAACAATTCCAGAGGCAAATAAGTCTGAGATTGCGTTTACACGCGATATCTTATCGTTTCCTTTGCCCGGCGTATACTCTGACATAGGGATTCCCATCTTTCTCATCTCATAGATGAGCGGAGCACCGGCAGCTCTCTTCTCAACGATCAACGTATCTGGTTCCCATTCCCTCCACATCTCCAAAGCTTTGTGTTTTAGCTCAGGAAACTCCATGCGTGCTTTAAACGCATCAAGGAGGATGATGTTTGGCTTCAAATCACCGTGTTTGTTGGGATGTTGGAAGACGCCCCACGTTGTACAGGCTGAATAGTCGGCTCTATTGTTCTTTTCAAACGCAGTATCCCAAGATTGGATGATGTATTCACACTGCGGGGGTGAATCTTTCTCCCAAATCTGCCAATTCTCACGCTTAATGATTGCGCCTTCTTCGGAAGTGGGGTTCTGTTGGTACTGCGCTTCCCATTTAGAGACTGGAAGCTCTGATCTGAGGGCTTCTAGGGCTTGTTTAGACCAGAATCCGGGCCACAAAGGGTTCCCGTTGGGCATGATTGCGGGAAAATCAATGACTTCCCACTGATCTACGCCATCTTTAGCCGAATTTTTTTAGAATTTGACCGGTTAAGTCCCTCTTAGACCACCGGGTCATCACAATAATGA
>Ga0247722_10000270_pt1 | contig 33685 bp, 29 predicted proteins | sample MSEWelMarce3H_FC_FD_189094 | JGI IMG/M metagenome (GOLD analysis project Ga0247722, IMG submission 189094) | Subsurface sediment microbial communities from gas well in West Virginia, United States - MSEEL Well Study Marcellus 3H_FC | ecosystem: Environmental > Terrestrial > Deep subsurface >... | reverse complement strand
GATTAACCGCGAAGGTGCGGCGAGTTTGCCAGATGTCGGGCCATTGCAATTGGCCGGTCTTACTTTTGCTGAAGCAGCAAATATCATTAAATCAAAAATAACCGAAGCGAAGATTGGTGTTGAAGCTGCGGTATCAATGGGCAAAATGCGCACCATTAATATTTTTGTTGCTGGCGAAGCCAAGTTTGCCGGTATGTATTCAGTTTCTGCCATGACTACCGTGACGCAAGCCTTGTATGTGGCAGGCGGTATTTCCGAAATTGGTAGCTTACGTGATATCCGGATCAATCGCGCGGGCAAGCAGGTTGGTAGCTTCGATTTGTATCAGTTGCTGTTGCAAGGCGATAACAGTGGTGACATCCACCTGAAACATGGCGACGTGTTATTTATTGCGCCAATGAAGGGGCAAGTGCGGGTAGATGGTTTGGTGAATCGCCCAGCCATATATGAAATTAAAGGTGACGAAAGCGTGCAGCAGGTTGTGGCAATGGCCGGCGGCCATAAAGCGCATGCACACTTAAAGGCGGTTTCCCTGCAACGGGTTGATCGCAATAACCAAAAAGATTTAAAAACGCTCGATTTAACTGCTGGTAATGACAGCGGCCTGCGCCTGCAAGACGGCGACCAACTAACTTTTAGCGCAATATCAGAGCGTGTTGAAAACGAAGTGGTACTGGCAGGCGCGTTCGTTCGCCCAGGTCGCTATGCCTACCGCGATGGTATGCAAATGAGCGATTTAATCAAAGGTGTTTGGGCAGACCTGCAACCAACAGTTGATTTGGACTACGCATTAGTAGTGCGCGAAAAAAATGCAAAAGGTGACCTGGAAGTTATTCAAGTGAGCTTGGCAGAACTATTGGGTATTGCGGCAAACCACCCGGGTAAAAAGAGTTTTGTACTACAACCGCGTGATGTTGTGATTGCCTTTCACTATTCAGATACCGAAGCCGCTGAAAAAAGCACAGCCAATGCCCAAGAAAAAGCCAACAAAGGCCTTGCCACAACAACTGCTGTATCCGGTGTTTCGTTTAAAGCCGCTTTTGCCAATGAGCAATTCTTGGTGAAATCGGCCACGATGACCCGCAAAGAATTACTACAACCAGTGATTGGCCATTTAAAGCGCCAAAGTACCTCGGCTGAGCCATTCAAAGTAGTGACCATTACCGGCCAAGTAAAAATGGCTGGCGAGTACCCTATTGGTGAGCGCAGCACTTTAAGCCAAATTGTTCTTGCCGCCGGTGGTGTGACCGATGCAGCGTTCACCGAGCGCGCCGAAGTAAGCCGCTATATGGGTTTTGATGCCGCGAATGTCAAATACGACATCAAAAACTTATCACTCAATCTACAAGCCATCTTAAGTAACAACGAACCAGATTTACTGCTACAAAGCCGTGACCGGATTAATATTTTTGCTAAACCTGAATGGGCCGAAGCAAGAACAGTCACCATCGGGGGTGAAGTGAAGTTTCCAGGCGAATATGAGGTAACGCGTGGCGAGACCATGTCACAACTTATCGAACGGGCTGGTGGTTTTACCAAAAATGCCTTCCCTTATGGCAGTGTATTTACTCGTGTTAAGATACAGCAGCGCGAGCAAGCGCAATACGACCGCTTATTACTGCAACTGAAATCTGATATTGCCACTAAAACACTGACTAATAATGACTCGACATTAACCACACAAGCCCCACCCCTAGCGCTTCTTAGCGTGCTGTCCGAACAAAAAATGGTTGGTCGGATGGTTATCAATATGCCGCAAATTCAGGCCGGTAACCCTGAGTTCGATCTAGAGCTGGAACACGGTGATTCCTTGCTAGTTCCGAGTGTGAATTCAACAATCGCAGTGCTGGGCCAAGTACAGAACCCAAGTAGCCACAGTTATGACGCATCACTTTCGGTTAGCGACTATTTGTCGCTGTCAGGTAACAGCCGCAAACGTGCCGATACAGACCGAACCTACATATTACGAGCAGATGGTTCCATTTATATGCCGTCACAAACTTGGTTTAGCGCCGACAACCGCTTAATGCCTGGCGATACCATTATTGTACCGCTGGACATTGAATACAAAGACAGCATGTCGTTATGGTCACAGATAACACAAATTTTCTATCAGTCAGCAATTGCATTAGCGGCGATTAACACGTTCTAAATTGAACTCGAAGTGACTAGAAAACCAAAGGAACGATTGATTCAATGAATACCCAACAAGCGCCGCGTCCGGCGAATGACGAGATTGATTTACGCGGCCTGATGGCTGCAATAGCCAAAGGCAAATGGATATTTCTTGCAACGACAACATTGTTTACTGTGCTAGCTGTGTTTTACGCACTGAGTTTGCCGAACATTTATAAGAGTGAAGTGACTTTAGCCCCAGCCAGCGACAGCGGCGGATTAAACATTCCAGGCCAGCTTGGTGGTTTGGCTGCACTTGCTGGTGTGAATTTAGGCGGCAAAGGTGGCGATAAAACAGAATTGGCTCTTGAGATTCTAAAATCCCGCGAGTTTTTAGGACGCTTTATTGAAGAGAATGACTTGTACCTGCCAATTATGGCCGCGAAGGGCTGGGACAGGGGCAGTGATACATTGGTTATTGATGCCGAGATTTTCGATAAAACTAACAATCAGTGGGTTCGCGAAGTTAAGGAACCATTTAAGCCGAAACCTAGTATTCTAGAAACTATAGACGAATTCAAAAAGCTATTTTCTGTTAACCAGGATAAAACGACTGGAATGGTTAAACTGAGTGTCGAATATTACTCACCAATTATCGCCAAAGTTTGGGTAGACAAATTTGTTAAAAGCATCAATGAAGAAATGCGCAATCGCGATTTAAATGAAGCTGAAAAAAGCATTGAGTATCTGAACGGGCAAATTGAACTGACGAATTTGGCAGACATTCGAACTATGTTGTTTTCGCTGATTGAAGAGCAAACAAAGACAAAAATGCTTGCGCATGCACGCGAAGAATATGTATTAAAGACGATAGATGCCGCAGTTATTGCTGAGCAAAAAAATGGTCCAAAACGTGCTGTAATTGTACTCATGGCATTAATGCTCGGCTTAATATTCAGTACCATAGTTGTAATAGTACGTTTTATGTCGCGTAAATCCTCATTTTTGCAGCAAAAAATATAGAAAAAGGTTATTAAATAATATGCAGTTTTCTTCATTATCAGTAATTGGCTTGGGCTATATAGGATTGCCAACGGCTGCCGTATTTGCATCTCGTAAAATTAATGTCATTGGTGTCGATGTCAACAAAAAGGCTGTTGATATCATTAACCAAGGGAAAATCCATATTGTTGAGCCTGATTTAGACATCGCGGTGCATGCTGCGGTAACTGCAGGATATTTGAAAGCAACAACTATCGCTGAACCCGCTGATGCTTTTATTGTCGCCGTTCCTACTCCGTTTAAAGGTGATAACCATGAGCCCGATTTAAGCTACATTGAATCGGCTTGTCGCTCAATCGCCCCTGTACTTGCCAAAGGTAATTTGGTTATTCTTGAGTCCACTTCACCGGTTGGTGCAACTGAGCAAATGAGTGCTTGGCTTGCTGAATTACGTCCTGACTTGACCTTCCCGCAAACAGCGGGCGAAGCTTCAGATATTCGCGTCGCACATTGCCCTGAACGTGTTTTACCTGGGCATGTAATGCGCGAACTTATCGAAAACGATCGGGTTGTTGGCGGTCTAACGGCAAAATGTTCTGAATATGCGGTTGCGTTATATAAAAATTTTGTGCAAGGCGCCTGTATTGTCACCAACGCACGAACTGCGGAAATGGCAAAGCTTACAGAAAATAGTTTTCGCGATGTAAATATTGCGTTTGCGAATGAGCTTTCAATGATCTGTGATGAGTTGGACATCAATGTTTGGGAGCTTATTCAGTTAGCGAATCGTCATCCTCGGGTCAACATTTTGCAGCCAGGACCAGGGGTCGGTGGGCATTGTATTGCGGTTGACCCGTGGTTTATCGTTAGTAAAACACCAGAGCAAGCACGTCTGATTCGTACTGCACGTGAAGTAAATGACAGTAAACCTGAATGGGTTATCGAAAAGGTTAAACTCGCGATTGCAGATTTCTTGCAAGCAAACCCAAGCAAAACAGTCCGAGACATTACCATCGCTTGCTACGGCTTAGCATTTAAACCAGATATTGATGATTTACGCGAGAGCCCATCAATGCATATTGCATTGCAAATCAGTAACTTTCATGCCGGCAAAGTCGTCTTTGTTGAGCCAAATATCGAAGAATTACCAGCCAAAATAGCTGATAAAGTATTAGTGGAGCATTCACAAGCTTTTGGCTCTGCTCATATCCATCTACTGCTTGTTGATCATAAACAGTTTAAAGTTAATAAGCCGAAATCAGGTTATGTTGTTGATACTAAAGGTATTTGGAATTAAATTATGAGCAATATTTTGAACTTAATCGGCAGAACACAAGCTTTGTTTAGTGCTGATATCGAGATACATCAGCAAGAACTTGCAGATATTGTGTCCAAATCAACATTTTTAGTGTTGGGCGGTGCTGGATCTATTGGTCAGGCTGTTACTAAAGAAATATTTAAACGTAATCCCAAAAAGCTACATGTTGTTGATATTAGTGAAAATAACATGGTCGAATTGGTCAGAGATATCCGTAGTTCATTTGGTTATATTTCAGGCGATTTCCAAACTTTCGCTCTTGATATCGGTTCTATTGAGTATGATGCTTTTATCAAAGCTGACGGTCAGTATGACTATGTGTTGAATTTGTCAGCGCTTAAGCACGTGCGCAGTGAAAAGGATCCGTTCACGCTAATGCGGATGATTGACGTGAACGTGTTCAATACTGATAAAACGATTCAGCAGTCAATTGAGATGGGCAGCAAAAAGTACTTTTGTGTTTCCACAGATAAAGCTGCGAACCCTGTAAATATGATGGGGGCATCGAAGCGTATTATGGAAATGTTTTTAATGCGCCGTAGCGAAGAAATCGCTATTTCTACAGCCCGGTTTGCAAACGTTGCGTTTTCTGACGGCTCTTTATTACATGGCTTTAATCAACGAATTCAAAAGCGCCAACCTATAGTTGCTCCAAATGATATCAAACGGTATTTCGTAACTCCGCAAGAGTCTGGTGAGTTGTGCTTGATGTCCTGTATTTTCGGCGAAAACCGCGATATTTTTTTTCCAAAGCTTAGTGAAGCACTGCACTTAATCACATTTGCAGATATCGCGGTGAAATATTTGCACCAGCTTGGCTATGAACCATTTTTATGTCAAAACGAAGATGAAGCTCGATTGCTAGCTGAAACCTTGCCAGCTGAGGGTAAATGGCCATGTTTGTTTACTAGCAGTGATACTACTGGTGAGAAAGATTTTGAAGAGTTTTTCACTGACAAAGAGACTCTGGATATGGCGCGTTTCGAGAACTTGGGAGTAATCAAAAATGAGCCAGTTTATCAACAAGATTTGTTAAGTCTGTTCGAGGCGACCATTGCAGACTATAAACAAGAAAAATCTTGGTCTAAGGAGCAAATCGTCGAGTTGTTTCACCAAATGATTCCAGACTTCGGTCATAAAGAGACCGGCAAATACCTCGATAGCAAAATGTAGGGTTTAGCATGAGCGCTGACATCGTTAAATTTATTCGTGAGCTTTACCGTACCAACGAATTTATTCCATTACATGCCCCAACTTTTTCTGGCAACGAACTTAAGTATGTCACGCAAACTATTGAAAGTACGTACGTATCTAGTGTCGGTAAGTTTGTTGATGATTTTGAACGTAAAATGGAAAGTTTTACTTCGACATCAAGGGCAATCGCAACTGTAAATGGTACCGCAGCATTACATACTGCACTTTATATGGCTGGTGTTAAAGCTGGCGATTACGTAATAACCCAGGCTTTGACTTTTGTTGCAACATGTAATGCACTTTATCACATGGGTGCTGAACCAATTTTTGTCGATGTTGCTCGGGTAAGTTTGTCACTTTGTCCTGTTGCGCTAGATAATTTCTTAACTGAATTTGCCGAGCGTGACGAACGTGGCTGTTTTTATAAGTCAAACGGGCGAAGAATTAGTGCAGTAGTTCCGATGCATACTTTTGGTCATCCTGCAGAATTAGACGAATTGGTTGCAGTGTGCGCTAAGTGGAATATAACGCTAGTTGAGGACGCAGCAGAAAGTTTAGGCTCATTCTATAAAGGCAGACATACTGGCACCATCGGCGAACTGGGCGCATTAAGCTTTAATGGAAATAAGATAATCACTACCGGCGGTGGTGGTATGGTGCTTTGCAAGGACCCGCAGTTAGGTGTTCACACTAAACATGTAACAACTACGGCAAAGGTGCCTCATCCTTACGAGTTTTTTCATGATGAGCCTGGTTTTAACTACAGACTGCCAAATCTTAACGCCGCGCTTGGCTGCGCTCAGATGGAAAGCTTAAACGGTTTTCTGGAGCAAAAGAGAAACATCGCCAAACAGTATCAAAATTTTTTTGATGGTTCTGAATTTAGCTTTGTGGTTGAGCCTTCTTATGCTAAATCCAACTATTGGCTTAATGCAATAATCTGCCCAGATACGGCATCGCGTGACCAACTATTGACAGCCAGTAACGGGGCAGGGGTGATGACGCGACCAATTTGGAAACTGATGCACCGTTTACCGATGTTCCAGCATGCGCCACGAGATCACTTAACAACATCAGAGTGGATTGAAGGTCATTTAATAAACTTACCAAGTTCGCCTGCTGAGATGGCATAACCATGACAAAGAAAATCGCAGTTTTCACCGGCACAAGGGCTGAGTACGGACTTTTGTACTGGCTGCTGAAAGACATACAAGCTGATACAGAATTAAGTTTGCAATTGTTAGTGACTGGTATGCATTTGTCACCAGAATTTGGTGAGACTTTTCGGCAAATTGAGAAAGACGGCTTTGTCATTGATGAAAAAATTGAGATTTTATTGTCGTCAGACTCGGCAGTTGGCATTGCTAAAAGTATGGGACTGGGGATTTTAGGCTTTGCTGATGCCCTGTCTCGACTTGCCCCCGATGCACTAGTGATATTAGGCGATAGATTTGAAGCACTCGCTGCTGCACAAACGGCCATGATCTTGCGCATTCCAGTTGTCCACCTACATGGTGGGGAAATTACCGAAGGCGCTTATGATGATGCAATTCGACATGCAATCACCAAACTGAGCTACTTACACGCAACATCGACAGAGGAGTATCGTCAGCGGGTCATTCAGTTAGGCGAGGCCCCTGAGCGAGTTTTTAATGTTGGTGCGATTGGCTTGGACCACTTACAGCGTGGGACATTTTTAACTGTAGATGATCTTGCTAAGTCATTAAACTTTTCGCTTAAACAACCATTTGTTGTTGTAACCTATCATCCAGTTACCCTTGCTGATGAAGAACCAACAGCATCTTTTAATGCGATATTGGATGCTTTGGATCAGTATCAAAATCTTCAGATTATTCTGACATATCCAAATGCTGACGACGGCGGTCGCAAAATTATTCCGTTATTAGAAGCTTACGCAGCAAAGCAGCCACAACGAGTATTAGCAATTCCTTCCTTGGGACAAGCTCGTTATTTGAGTGCGATTAAGCATGCGTCAGCAGTGATCGGTAATTCTTCAAGTGGGATTATTGAAGTTCCATCTTTCGATGTGCCAACCGTAAATATTGGCATGCGGCAACGAGGTCGCCTTGCTGCGACGAGTGTTCTACATTGTGATGCCACTGTGGATTCAATTTCATCATGTTTGGGCGCCGCTCTAAATCGCGGTTATAAAGTTGCAGGATCTAATGTCGAGAACCCGTACGGTCAAGGTAACGCAAGTGCGTTAGTGATCAGCATGCTGAAAAATTTGAAGTTTTCTGCAGTTAAAACGTTTTATGATGTGAAGGTGACGAATTAATATGACTCTAATTATTGCAGAAGCAGGTGTTAATCATAACGGCGATGAAAAACTTGCGTTTCAATTAGTTGATAAAGCCTATGAAGCTGGTGCCGATATTGTAAAATTTCAGACATTCAAAGCGAAGAATTTGGTCACCACACAAGCAGTACAGGCCGAATACCAAGTTACAAATACTGGAAAACAAGAGTCACAGCTTGCTATGTTAAGCCGGCTTGAACTGAGTTATGAAGCGCATCATGAATTGGTGGCATATTGCGCTAAGTTGGGAATAGAGTTTTTGTCGACTGCATTTGACAGTGAAAGCTTAGAATTCCTAGTGAACGATCTGAAATTAACAAGATTAAAGATCCCGTCTGGCGAGATTACCAATGCACCTTTGGTGCTTGAACATGCACGGACTGGTTGTAATTTAATCGTATCAACCGGTATGGCGACACTTGCAGATATAGAAGCGGTATTGGGCGTAATTGCATTTGGTTATACAGCAGCAAAGGACGCAAAACCTTCGGTAGATGCTTTTCAAGCAGCCTATTTTTCCGAAGTCGGTCAGCAGGCACTAAAAGAAAAAGTGACTGTATTACATTGCACTACAGAGTATCCAGCACCACTTCATGACATTAATCTGCGCGCGATGGATACACTTTCAGCAGCATTCGGCTTGCCAGTGGGATACTCCGACCACAGTGAAGGTATTGTCGTTCCAATCGCAGCGGTTGCCCGCGGTGCGCTTATCATCGAGAAACATTTTACTTTAGATAAGATGATGGATGGTCCAGACCATAAAGCATCATTGGAGCCAGATGAACTTAAGGCGATGGTGCAAGGTATTCGCGCTGTAGAATTGACACTGGGTGATGGGATTAAAGGCCCTAGACCATCAGAAATCAAAAACAAAGCAGTAGCACGGAAAAGCTTGGTTGCTGCACGTGATATCGTTTCGGGAAGTGTGATTGAACAAGGTGATATTGCAATCAAGCGCCCAGGCAGTGGTGTAAGCCCTTATCGCTATTGGGAGATTCAAGGCGTGCAGGCATCCAAGTCCTACAAGGTTGGGGATTTAATTCTTGAATAAACCGGTACTTGTATTGGGTGCTGGAGGGCATGCCTCAGTTCTTGTTGATATGCTTAGGCAACTAGATATCGAAATTCTGGGAATAGTCTCGAAAGAAAAACCTAGTGAAAATGGAATATTCAGCGGTATTCCTTGGTATGAAAATGATGAAGACGTGATGATTTTTGATAAATCCACAGTTCTCTTAGTGAATGGTATTGGCTCAATGCCAGGAAACCAGATCAGACACAAAGTACATTCCAAGTTTAAACAATTAGGTTATAGCTTTTGTTCTGTTATCTCTCCCAAAGCAATTGTTTCTAGTTTTACCAGTCTCGAGGAAGGCGTTCAGATAATGCCGGGCTGTATTGTGAATACCAATGTATCAGTAGGCGCAAGTACGATTTTGAATTCCGGCGCAATAATCGAGCACGATTGTACAATAGGAAAACACAACCATGTTGCGCCTGGTGTGGTATTCAGTGGTTCGGTCATTACCGAAGATTTTGTGCATATTGGTACCGGCGCGCAAGTGATTCAAGGAATTCGCATTGGTGAACGTGCTTTGGTTGGTGCGGGCGCTACAGTCACAAGAAATTTAGATAGCAACAAAACGTTGTACGTTGCTAAACCATTTTTGCGGTAAGGGATTTATAAATGAGTTATGACTGGAAAAATATTTTAGTTAAAGCTGAACAACCTATTCTTGAAGCGTTACAGATAATAGATAGTGAGTCTTTAAGAACTGCATTAGTGGTTGATGATGAATTCCATTTGTTAGGCGTAGTCACTGACGGCGATGTTCGACGTGGGTTATTAAAAAGTTTGAGTCTTTCTAGTCCTGTTAGTAGTGTGATGAATACTCATCCACTAACCGCGAAATTGGGAACGCCGCGCAAAGAACTGGTTAAGTTCATGGAAGACAAGCAATTACTTGCGATCCCTTTACTTGATGGCGATAAGGTAGCTGGTTTAGAAACCTTACAAAGAGTTGGCCAGCAGTCTAAGTATCAAAACCCAGTATTTTTAATGGCTGGTGGTTTCGGCACACGTTTAAGGCCGCTGACAGATAATTGCCCAAAACCGTTACTGAAGGTTGGCGATAAACCTATATTAGAAATTTTACTTGATAGTTTTATTAGAGCTGGTTTTGTAAATTATTACATCTCAACTCATTATCTACCAGAGATGATTCGCAGTCATTTTGGTGATGGATCAAAATGGAATGTAAAAATAACTTATGTGCATGAAGAGATCCCACTAGGCACCGGTGGAGCTTTAGGGTTATTGCCTGATAGTGCTCCGAAATTACCACTGATTTTAATTAATGGCGACGTGTTGACCAATGTCGACTTTGAGAGAGTTTTGGAGTTTCATAATAAGCATAACTCTGCAGCAACAATGTGTGTGCGTGACTATGAATACCAGGTGCCGTTTGGCGTTATAAATGGTGACGGCAATAAAATCATCAGCATGGTCGAAAAGCCAATTCAACGGTTTTTTGTCAATGCTGGTATTTATGTAGTTAGTCCAGAAGTCTGGCGTTCGGTTGAGCAGAATTCAAGAATAGATATGCCTTCGTTACTAGAACACTTTATTGCCAAAAGTTCAAATGTCTTAATGTTCCCGATCCATGAATATTGGCTTGATATTGGGCGAATTGAAGATTACAACAGAGCCCAAGTTGATATTCGGAATTTGGAGTTTTAACAATGAGCGTCTATGCCGTAGTTGGAATGGGTAGCATTGCCAAAAGACACTTAAAAAATTTAAAGTTTTTGTATCCGAATGACAGCATTTATGCGGTTTCTTCAAGTGGTAAAAATGTTGAGTTACCCGAAGGAGCAAGTGCTGTTGTAAGTTTGTCGGAGCTAATCGCATTAAAACCGAACTACGTAGTGCTTGCATCGCCAGCACCTTATCATATCGAAACCGCGAAACTTTTGTTGGAAAATCAAATTCCAGTCTTAATTGAAAAGCCGTTGACTGCTAAATTCAGCGATGCGGCCGAGTTTCTCAACTTTTATAAGTCAAAAAAATATCCGTCTGTGGCAGTGGGATATTGCTTACGGTTCTTGCCGTCAGCTCTTGCAGTCAAAAGCTTTTTAGAATTAGGCGGTTTAGGTACTGTTTACAACGTGCACAGCGTAGTAGGGCAGTTTTTACCTAGTTGGCGCTCAGATAAAAGTTATAAGGATTCGGTATCGGCAAAGGCTGAACTTGGTGGCGGGGCACTTCTTGAATTAAGCCATGAATTAGATTATCTGCAATGGTTGTTTGGTCCGCTTGTACTGCAACATAGTTGGTTAAGAACAACTGTGGAATTGGGGCTTCAGGTTGAAGAAATAGCCGATCTGATTGTAACGACAGAGACAGGTATTTTTATCTCCGTACACCTAGATTTCGTTCAAAAAACTACGCAACGTAAATGCGAGTTTATTGGAGAAAAAGGCAATCTATATTGGGATTTGATAGCAAATACCGTAACGTTCAAAGATTCGACTAGTACAACTACGATTTACGCTGATGACCAATACGATAAAAACACGATGTATCTGGATATGCTAAAAGCTTTTGCTGACGTTGGAAACCTTGGACGCCGAGAACTTGCCTCATTGAGTTCTTCAGCTGACGTAATCGAACTTATAGAGCTGGCGAAACAGACAAATAAAGGAAAAGTGATCTCTTGAAAACAATTGCATTCATTTTTGCTCGAGGAGGTTCAAAAGGCCTTCCAGGCAAAAATATTAAACCGCTAAATGGTAAACCGCTTCTCCAATACTCTATAGATATTGCAAAAAAAGTCTCTGAGATAGATGATATTTTCGTGTCTACAGATTGTGATTTGATTGCCGAGGTTGCGTTAGCTTGCGGTGCGAAGGTCATAAAAAGACCAGATGAGCTCGCTACAGATACTAGTCCAGAATGGCTGTCGTGGCGGCATGCAATAAACTATGTGACTGAACATTTTGGTGGATTCGACCGCTTTGTTAGTTTGCCGGCAACGAGTCCATTAAGAAATGAAATCGATGTGATTTCTGCGCTAAATAAGTTAAACAGTTCAGACGCCGACATTTGTATTTCCGTGTCTCCAGCTAACCGTAGCCCATATTTTAATATGGTTAAGTTAGCCGCAGACGGAAATGTCGAGATTGTCATTAAACCAAAAGGTGCTGTCAGTAGACGTCAGGATGCACCAGAAGTTTATGACATAACAACAGTCGTGTATGCAACCTCGGTGAGTTTCGTGCAAAAAGAATCGTCAATATTTTCCGGTAAAGTGGTTGCAACGATAGTGCCCAAAATTAGAGCTGTAGATATCGATGATGTTTTCGATTTTATGTTTGCTGAGTCAATTTTAAAGAGCGGACTATATGATTCTTAAAGGTAAAAAAATATTAGTTGTTGGCGCTGCAGGGCTTTTAGGGGCATCCCTTGTTAAAGAGCTTGTTTTACAAGGCGCTAATGTTGTTGCCGCGGATATAAACATCGAGCGATTGCAAAATTGCTTTAAAACATATGAGCTAGATTCTAGTATTGATTCGATTGAATTAAAACAATTGGATTTGTCAGATAAACATGCTGTAGTTTCTATGTTTGATAGCCTAGATGGAATAGACGGTGCAGTTAACTGTTCCTACCCTAGAAATAAAAATTATGGAAAACATTTTTTTGATGTTAATGTTAGTGATTTCAATGAGAATATAGCGCTAAATCTCGGATCTGCATTTCTATTGATGCAACAGAGCGCAGAATATTTTAAAAGAAATCATGCACCATTCTCATTAGTAAATGTTTCTTCAGTTTACGGCGTTGTAGCACCAAAGTTTAATATTTATAACAATACTCCAATGACTATGCCAGTGGAATATGCAGCAATTAAATCCGCTTTAATTCATTTGTCCAAATATACAGTAAAGTACATAGCCGATAGTCGTTTCAGGATCAATTTAGTCAGCCCCGGCGGTCTTTTTGATAAACAACCCTCAGATTTTATTTCAGCATATAAGACTGAAACGCTAGGTAAAGGAATGCTGGATGCAAAAGATATATTAGGAGCAATTGTTTTTTTGTTGTCGCCAATGGCTGAATATGTTAACGCACAAAATATTATAGTTGATGATGGATTTTCTCTTTAGGTTTTATATGCAAAAAATACTAGTTATAGGTTGTGGGGAATTGGGTAGTCGGCATGTACAGTCATTGTACAAAAATAGTCATTTAAACTCGAAAAGAGAAATTCATATCGTTGATAATAGTAACAGTTCAATATCAATAACAAAAGAAAGATTAAATCAAATCACTACTAGTTTAGAAACTAACTTAAATTTCGCCAAGACAATAGATGAACTTAAAAATAAAGATTTCGATTTTGTTGTTATTTCAACTTCAGCAACGAATAGATTAGAAATCTTTAAAGAAATCGTATTGAAACTTAATTTCAAAAATATTTTATTAGAAAAGGTTTTGTTTCAAAATTCAACTGAATTAGCTGAAGCAAAGAAAATAATTTCTAAAAATCAAATAAACGCTTTCGTAAATTGCCCAAGACGTAATTTTGGCCATTATCTAGAGATTAGAGAAATAATAAGTGCGCAATCAAATGTGAACATATCTGTAAAAGGCGTCAATTGGGGAATGGCATGTAACTCAATTCACTTTATAGATCTCTGGTTTTTTTTAGCAAACCCTTTAATATATAATATTGATGTTGAGGGGGTGCATTCCGAAGTGTTTAACAGCAAAAGAGAATCATTTAAGGAGATATTTGGTAATATTAAACTTGTAGGGAATAATACAACGTTGACTCTGGATTGTTATCCCGGAGAGATTGGTTCGCTAACAGTGCAGATTGATGCAGGGGACATGCTGTTTATAATAGATGAGATAAACTCAAAAATAATCACTTGTAAAAATGGCGAAGAGTTTGAAAGTGATATAATATTTAGTAGTAAATATCAAAGTGAAATGACCGGACATATATGCGATGACATTATTTCTAGTGTGGATTGTGGTCTCACTCCCTTTGATGAATCCTATAATATTCATTATGAATTTTTGAATACGATGCTTGGCTTTTTTAAGCGTAACTTAAATAATGAACTAGATAAATGCCCTATCACTTAGGTTGAATCATGTATATAATAATTGGTGCTGGAACTATCGCCGTTGAATATTTTAGAATCCTGAAAGATACTAACGTAAATGTCAAAGTTATTGGGCGAGGACAAACTTCCGCTGATGCGTTTTTCAGTAAAACAGGGTGTGTGGTAAACCTAAAATCTTTAGAAGATTTTTTAATGTCAAATGCGGAACCAGTAGACGGGGTAATAGTAGCAGTCAATGTGGAATCATTGTATCCCGTAATTATGGAGTGTATTCGTTTTGGCATAAAAAAAATAATGGTAGAAAAACCAGGCGCAATTACATCTAAGCAATTAAATGAGATTGCTTTATATGCTGATTTAAATAATGTAAAAATATTTATAGCTTATAATAGGAGGAATTATAGCTCAACAATAGAAGCTAAGAAACTAATTGAAATTGATGGTGGTGTGAAATCATATAGATTTGAAATTACTGAATGGGGGCATCAAATATCTCGTTTAGATAAAAAAGATGAAGTACTGAATAATTGGTTCTTAGCTAATACATCTCATGTAGTTGATTTAGCTTTTTACCTGTGTGGTAGACCACGCGAGTTGAATTCCATTTGCTCACAACCAACAGAATGGCATCCAAGCGGAACAAATTTTTGTGGCTCTGGAGTAACGGAGAATGGAGCTTTGCTTGTGTATTTTGGAAACTGGTTGTCACCAGGTCGTTGGGGAGTCGAAATTCAGACTGAATACCATAAAATAATTTTATGTCCATTAGAGACACTCAAAATTCAAAAAATTGGAAGCCTTTTAGTCGAAGAAATCAAGGTTGATAATGAACTCGATATACAATATAAGCCTGGTTTTTATCTACAAGTTAAATCGTTTGTATGTGAAGAATTTTCACATTTATGTACTATCGAAGAACATTTATTAAACTGCAGGTGGTATGATCAAATTGCAGGGTATGCTAATTGAAAATTCCTATTTTGTTCCATAACAAATGGAAGGCCATTCTATTTCTAGTTACTTCTTATTATGAATATGCGGTTGTTGGTCTAGCAACGCTTTTTTTTGTAACAACATCTAGCCAACAGATTGTCGGTGAGTCTTCAATTACGTTTTTAACAATTTCTTTTGGCGTTTTTTTTGCACTCGGAATTCATAATGTAATTGTTAGAGATGGTTCATTGGTTGAACGAAACTTAAGCAAAAAAAAACAATTAATTAAAATTGAGATATTATTCACAATTTTTGTATGTGTAATTGTGATTTTCCTTATGTTTTTTTCCAGGGATGAATGGTTTACTTATGGGCTTTTTATTGTTGCTGGAAATCAGCTAAAGATAGCTGCCCAGACTGTTTCTAGGGTCACAAATAACGACAGGGTATTAAATATACTAAATATATTATGGCCTTCTTTGTTTTTAATAAATATTCTAATATTTAAATTTCTATCTATACCAAGCGAGAAATCGCTATTTATTTCATGGGGTGCATCTCTTATAGTTGTTAGCATCCCGGTGTTGTTTGGATTGTTTAAAGTTAATAGACTTCAAGTTTTTTTAACTATAAGTGATTTATTGGTGTTGAAGCAGTTACTTACAAAAGCGAAATGGTTTGTCGTCTCAATGTTTGCGACAACTCTCTTTATTTCTGCAGATCGTTTATTTTTGAATTTATTCGATTACGACCCTAAATTTATATCAATATTCCAAGTTTCTGATGTTGTTTCAGGCATTTATTTCATAGGCGCTTCTACAGTTTTGTTCTATTTCACACCAAATTTGCTAATTAAATTTGCCTCAGGAATTTCACATTTTGAATTAACAAGGTTTGTTTTAAGGTCTTTGTTAATAAATGTGTGTACTGCATTTACATTTTTCGTGCTTGTACTAACTTTTGAAAAGATAATTCAGCTTTGTTTTGATTTTGATTTTGATTTTGATTTTGATTTTCAATTCTATCTAGTCTTTCTGTTTATGTTGCTTCTTAAGTCGGCAATCATTTCGTATGGGATTTTAGGAAATTATTTGCTCGCCAAAAATAAAGAAAGAACGCTTGCGATTTTTAATATTTTTTTAATGGTTGTGTGTGTGTTGGTGACCTGCTTACTTGTTTCATTTGAACTAGCAATGTATGTATCGTTAGCAATTTTTGTAATGGTGGTGATTTTCAATTTTATTTTATTTTTTCGGATTGTAGGTGAAAATGAAGAAAATTCTTATAGTTGCTGACTCACTTGGATACCCAAGAATGCACCCTGAGATTTTAACAGATGAAGATTGTTGGTCTTTTAAGGTATCTGATAATTTTTCATCGCTATACCGTATCCGTACTTGGTTGAGGCCCGGATTAGACACAGAGCAGCTAATTAATGATACAAATCAGCACTTATCGTCAATTAAAGAACCTGATATTGTAATTTTACAAATTGGTATCGTCGATTGTTATCCTCGTGCTCTTAAAAAAAATGAATTATCTCTTATACTAAGACTGCCAAAATTAGTATCGTCACTAGTACACAAAATAGTAAAACGATATTATAAATTACTAATTAATAGAAGAAATATTTGTTATGTAAAACCTGCTTTATTTGAAGAAAACCTATTAAAATTTAGAGCGCACTTTATTAAAGCGAAGTTTATTGTTATTCCTATTGCGCCACCTTCTACTTCGTATGAAAAAAAAAATCCGCTAGTGAAAGATGCAATCTCTAAATATAACAAAATTTTGTATACTGTCTTCGGTGATGATTTACTAGATGATGTTTATAGTGTTTCTTCGGATTATTTTCTTATGTCAGATGGGCATCACATAAATTATTTAGGCAATCAGTTAATATACAGCAGCGTATCAAATGTAATTGAAAAAAATGCTGTTTAATTTGAGAGTTTTATCCAAGACAGATTTAAATACCTATGATTAATTCAGCCGCTATATTCATTTTGTTGATTTTGAACATTATGTCTTTTTTTCTTGATAAGTCGATACAGCTCATATTAATTAGTCTTACAATAACTGGACTCTATCTTTTATTAAAACCTCGCTCTATTATCCATCCTTCAAATATGATTTTTGCTTTTTCTTTTTTATATTTCGTTTTCCCAAGTACTGTGTATCTTGTCTACGATGCATTTAATATCCCTTACATACTGCCATGGGGGCAACTATATAAATGGGACGAGTTAAGCAGATTGACATATTTTGATGCACTTCTTGCTTTTGTAATCCCTTTTTTCACTTTTAGATTTTTGATAAATGAAAATAAATTAACTCTTTTAAAAAAAATAGACAGCACTTATAAAGTTTCTACAACTCCAGTTGTATTATTTTTCATTAGTTTGTTAGTGCTTGTTGCGCTTTTTGTCCAACTAACTGGTGGCGTAAGTAGTTGGTTGTATGATTACCAATACACATATTTAGCAAAGAAAGCAGGCTATGGACACATAAACTTTTTAATTTTGTACCTTTCGAACTGTTTTGTTTTCATTTGCGGTGTATTTATTTTTTGGGGCTCTAGTAATAGAGCAAAAAAAGTTTTGTATTTGCTTATGGCTATTATCATTGTAATATTCGTTTCTTATGTTCAGGGTGTGAAAAGTCGCTTCATTGTGCTAAGCCTTTTGTTCTTTCTTCCTGCATTGGCTGTCGTTGTAGTTTCCTACAAACGTCTAATAATAGTCGGCGTTTCATTTATCTTAGTTTTTTTCTTAGGAAATTATTTCAGGTCAGATGGTTACTATTCCACATTTTCAATGGCAGTTGAATACGTAATGAGCTACTTTAATGTATACCCATTGCATGATATGTATATTAATGAGCACCCTCCTGAATTTTTTAGTACTGCCCATCACATATTTATGAAGCCGTTTATTGCACTAGGGTTGGTAAATGAGAGTGTTGATTACGACCTATCTGTAATGTTAACTAAAATGTACTTTCCAGAACAATGGGATAAGTACAAAGCTACGCAACAGTGGCCATTGGTGACAGAATTGTATGTTAACTACTATGGTATGTTGTTTGGCTGGTTGCCTTTGTTTCTATACAGCGCTTTAATATCATATCTATTTAGGTTATCAATGAACGGTAGTGTCGCAATGTTAATGATCTACATGCTTGAATTTTTAAGAATGTTTACTACATTCAGAAGTGTTTTAATACCTTGGGAAACGCCAGTATTCTTAACTTTTTATGTTTTAACGTTTATTATTGTTAGGTTTGTCGTAAAAAAATCACTGAACAAAGGTAGCGTTAATGAAATTGCTAGCTAGTATAAATAGATATGCTTTTAATATAATCGAATCATATATCAATGAAATAGATAATGACATTGCATCGATAGATCTGACTTCAAGCTACTATAATAAATTGTTTTTCTTTAAAAACTATAAAGTAAATAATTTGCCAAAACTAAAAAAAATGGCTTTTGTAATTGTTTCATCGTTAATGGCATTTACTCCGTTATTTTTTGTATTTTGTTTTTTCTATTTTATTTTTCTAACGATAGTGTCTGTCTTTTTTGTTAGAGTTAGAACAAATAAATTGAATATGTGCCTAGTTACAGGAAGTTCAAGTGAATACAATTTTTCTTTACTTCCTCTGGGCAATGAAAATTTAGTGCTGGTACAGTATAAAAATTATGATTTATTAAAATATCTAGGTTTCATAGATATTTTAAAGGCAGCAACTGTTTGCTTGTTTTTTAATATTAGAATTTTACTAAACGTAAAATGTTCATCAACAAAGATTTCTAGAAGCTTAAGAGTTCATGCCCTTGACAGTATTAAGTTGTGTCTTTTTCAGAGGGTTGTTATAAACTGCTGTAAATCTAGGATTAATATCTATTTGGATAGTCATTATGAACGTTGGAACTATATAGCATCTAAAATTGCTCCGCTTCAGCACTGTATAATTCAGCATGGGTTTGTTAGAAAAGATATCCCTTTTAAACATAGTTTTGGTGGCGTCGCGCAATTATTTGTTTATGATTCTTGTTTTTTTAAAAGTTTTAACGCTTATTATTATGAAATAAACAATGTATTTTATATTAAGTCGAGATTGGTTCTAGTCCCTATTGCTAAGCGTTCACGTTTTACTTTAATGTTAGCTTCTTCACCAGTGTCTATAGAAATAGAATTGAGGTTTCTAGAATTTATCACAAAATCTGATATTTTTGATGTTTATGTCAAATTGCATCCACTTCATGATTATAAGCATCGATTTAACAATTACAATTCCCTGTCATTCACTAATGATTATTTAGACTCGGATGTTTTAGTTACTTTTAATTCATTTTTAGGTTTTGAGTATCAGTCTTTAGGGAAGTTTGTTACCTGGCTGAATGATGACTGCTCTATTGAAGAGCATGTCCGTAGAATTTGTTGTAGCATTGAGAAAGGATAAAATATGTGCGGCTTGTTTTCGATTTCGTCATCGAATAAAATTGATTTCGACATGGGAGAAATTGTCAATTCACTTTCTCACAGAGGACCTGATAGTAATGATTTTTTTATGTCAGATGACCAGAGTACTTTTTTAGCTCACGTCCGCTTATCCATTTTAGACATTAGCGAAAATGGTCGTCAACCGATGTTTGATTCCAGTAATCGATACGTTATTGTTTATAATGGTGAGGTTTATAACTTCCAAGAATTAAAAATATATATCGAAAAAAAATACAGTTTTTTTAAATGGACCTCACACTCCGATACTGAAGTTATTATTGAAGGCTTCGCGAGAGAGGGGCACTCATTTCTCGAAAAAATGAATGGTTTTTTTTCTATTGTTATTTATGATTTGCTCGATAATTTAACCTATGTTCTACGCGATCCTTTGGGGATCAAGCCATTATTTGTTATTGAATCAAATGGTTTAACAGCATTTGGGTCAGAACTCAAAGCCTTATTGAAAATTCCCGGTATTAATTTAAGCTTAAGATTGCAGTCTTTCTACGAGCAGCTTTCGTTTATGTTTATACCTGAGCCATTTACTTATTTTAATCAAATTAGGAAATTGGAGCCCGGGATCTTCTTTACATATCAAAATGGTGTTTTATTGAGACAGGTTTCCTTGTTTGATAATGTTTTACAAAAAAGTAAAGCTTTTAAAACAAAAGGAGAAAATGAAATAATCGAAATTTTTAATGAAACGTTTTTTGCAGCGGTAAAACGTCAATTAGTTTCTGATGTTCCAGTCTCGATTATGCTTAGTGGCGGGTTAGACTCATCCGCAGTTGCCAAAGTAGCAGTCGATGCCGGAGCAAATATTAAGGATGCGTACACAATTTCGGTCTCTAACGATGATAACCGACTTGATATGCAAGAAAATGATTTTTTTCATGCAAAAAAAATGGCAGATATACTTGGTCTTAATTTAGTAGAAATTCGTGCAAATAAAAATTTTTTGACTTTATTACCTGTACTTTCACGCTTTCTTGAAGATGGAATTTCAGATCCCGCAGCCATAAATACATATTTGATAACCCAGACGGCAAAAGAAAATGACATAAAGGTTATGTTAACCGGTCAAGGTGCTGATGAATATTTGGCTGGATATCGTCGGCACCAAGCAAATGCTGTCCTTAATTTTGCACCACCTTTTGCTAAATCAATTTTTGGTTTAATTGCGAAATTTTTACCTAGCCAAGTTGATGGACGGTTTAATTCAGCCTATCGCAGAGGTAAGAGAATCGTAGAACTTCTTTCAATGGACAAACAGAAGCAAATGTTAAGTTTGTATTCGTGGGCAGAATATGAGACTATTTATTCATTATTCAAGCAGCCATCGTCACTGCATTCTGAACATCAAGTATTGGCCAATTTTCAGAATGTTCGGCATAACTCCGATTCAGGTGAAACGTTATTAGACTATGATCAATTGTATGATCTGCGTTCTTTGAATTTAGTATATTCTGATCGTTTGAGTATGGCCAACGGCGTCGAGGCTAGAGTTCCATTCTTAGATTTTGATTTAGTCGAAGTCATGAATGCTATACCTTATAGTTTAAAGTTAAAGAATAACACTACTAAGTATATATTCAAGAAAGCCATGGAATCAAAGCTTCCGATGGAAATTATTTATCGAGAAAAATCTGGTTTTGGGCTTCCGCTAAGAGCTTGGCTTCGTGAAGATATCGCACTTATTAAAGAATATCTTTCACCAAAAGTTATTAATAAACTAGGTGTCTTTAATAGTGAGAAAATTGCGCTTATTTTACAAGAGCAGTATTCTGGGGTTGTTGATCACTCCAATTTAATTTTTTCGTTGTTGTGTATCCATGTTTTATTTAGTAATGATGACTATTCAAAATTTTCTTTCTAGAGGTTTATATGTACACTATTTGTTCTAACTGTGTTATGGACACAACAGATTCTAAAATTAGTTTTGATTCCTACGGGGTTTGTGATCATTGTAGAACATTTAAAAATGATATATTGCCGAAATGGCAGCCAGATGATCGCGGGTTCAAAATTATTTCATCTATTGCAGACAAAATTAAAGCTGATGGCAAAGGTAAAGACTTCGACTGTATTATTGGTATGAGTGGAGGTATAGATAGCTCTTATCTTACATATTTAGCCAAAGAAAAGCTTGGGTTAAGACCGTTAGTTTTTCACGTTGATGCTGGTTGGAACTCTCAAACCGCAGTTAATAATATTGAAAAAATTGTCGATAAGTTGGGTCTTGATCTCTACACAGAAGTAATAGATTGGGAAGAAATGAAAGACTTGCAATTAGCTTTTATTAAATCTGGTGTTTCACACATTGATAGCCCGCAAGATCATTCTTTTTTTGCGACCATGTATAAATTTGCATCTAAGTATAAAGTCAATTACATATTAACTGGTGGTAATTATTCTACCGAGTGTGTAAGGAATCCTCTTGAGTGGATGTATTATCAATCAGATGCAACACAACTAGTAGATATCCATAAAAAATTTGGGACTATTCCATTAAAGAATTATCCGGTGACTAATATTCTTTGGCATAAGGTTTATTTGCCATATATCCGTGGTATTAAGTTGATTCGTCCTCTCGACTATATGCCGTACCATAAGGAAGAGGCGACACAGTTTCTGGTTGATAACTTTGGATACCAGCGTTATGCACAAAAGCATTTCGAATCTCGCTTTACTAAGTTCTACGAAGGATATTGGCTGCCAAAGAAATTTGGATATGATACTCGTAAAGTTCAGTACTCAAGCCTAATTTTAACTGGTCAAATGACTCGTGAGGAAGCGTTAGAAAAACTTCAACAACCTGCCTATGACGAAGAAAGCATCGCAAATGAATTTGAGTATATCGCTACTAAATTAGGTATTACAGTACAAGAATTGCAAAGTTACATGGACGCGCCTAATAGAACGTATAAAGATTATAAAAATCAACAAAGTATCTACGATTTAGGTGCTAAAGTAATGAGAGCCTTCGGACTTGAAAAAGGAGGCAAGCGTTGATCGGTATAATTGATTATGGCTTAGGTAATATTAGCGCATTTGCTAATATATTTAAGCAGTTAAATATTCCTTTTAAGCAAGTTAAAAATATTAATGATTTTGAATCTGTTACTAAATTGATCTTACCTGGTGTTGGTGCTTTTGATTATGCGATGCAGTTATTGAATGATTCTGGCATGCGTAACAAACTTGATCATATGGTTTTGAACGAAAAGGTTCCAGTATTAGGTGTGTGTGTTGGCATGCAGATAATGGCTGATTCAAGTGAGGAAGGTGTTATGCCTGGTCTCGGCTGGGTACCTGGTTCGGTTCGTAAAATTGATATATCTAAATTAAATCACAAACCTACAATTCCGCATATGGGGTGGAATCAAGTTCATCCTAAGAAAGATTTAGATGTTTTTAACGGTATCGATTACGATCAAGGATTTTATTTTCTTCATTCGTATTATTTTAGTGCTTCTAATGAAGAAGACATCCTTGCTGTTGCAAATTATGCTGGTGATTTTTCTTGTGCCGTTCACAAAGATAATATCTATGGGTTTCAATTCCACCCCGAAAAAAGTCTTTTAAATGGTGTTACTCTTCTTAAAAACTTTGCGAATTTACAGCTATGTTAAGATCTAGAATTATTCCATGCTTGTTAGTGAAGAACAAAGGCTTGGTAAAGACGGTAAATTTTAAAGACCCCAAATATGTTGGTGATCCAATAAATGCCGTCAAAATATTTAATGAGAAGCAAGTCGATGAACTTGTTGTCCTAGATATTGATGCATCTCGTGAAAACCGTGAACCTGATTATAAAATGATTGAAAATCTTGCGACGGAGTGCAGGATGCCATTTTGTTATGGTGGTGGTATAAAAACAGTTGATCAGGCAGTTAGAATTAGCAATTTAGGCGTTGAAAAAGTAGCCTTGAGTTGTTCTGCGCTTGAAAACCCAGCATTAATTACGCAGATTTCTAACGCAATTGGAAAGCAAAGTGTTGTTGTTGTTTTGGACGTTAAAAAAACACTTTTTGGTGGCTATGATTGTTATATTTTGAATGGTAGTAGAAAAGTCAAAGGTGATTTAGTAGAAATTGCAAAGAAAATGCAGGAGCTTGGGGCTGGTGAAATTGTTGTTAACTCTATCGATAATGACGGAAAGATGACCGGCTATGATCATAAGCTGATAAGATTGATTAGAGATGCAGTTGATATACCATTAACTGTGTTGGGAGGGGCAGGTTCGCTTAATGATATTAAATCAGTAATTGACGAACATAAGATTATTGGTGTAGCCGCAGGCAGTTTATTTGTTTTTAAAGGCACTTACAGAGCAGTTTTGATCAATTATCCTTCTATTGATGATAAAAAGCTTCTAAATAAGCAATAATTTTCCTTCTTTTTTCAGTTCCTTCGAAGGCTAAGTAATGAAACAAATTCTACAAGACCTTGCAAAAGGCGCCACTACGGTTGTGCATGCTCCGACACCTTCTGTTAGTTCGGGTCATTTATTAATTAATACAACTTGTAGTCTGATTTCTGCTGGTACAGAGCGGATGTTGGTTGATTTTGGTAAGGCATCCTTGATTGATAAGGCAAGGCAACAGCCTGAGAAAGTCAAAATGGTGCTGGAAAAGGTGCAAACTGACGGGTTGTTAACCACTGTTGATGCTGTGCGTTCTAAGTTAGGCCAACCACTTCCTCTTGGTTATTGTAATGTTGGTGTTGTGTCCCAAGTTGGCCGTGGTGCCGAGCAATTTAAGCCTGGTGATCGTGTTCTTTCTAACGGCCCTCACGCAGATGTGGTGCGAGTTCCTAAAAATCTATGTGCGAAGATCCCTGAAAATGTATCTGACGAAGCAGCCGCATTCACTGTAGTTGCTAGTATCGGTTTACAGGGCATTCGATTAGTCGCTCCTACTTTAGGTGAGTCGGTGGTGGTCACTGGCGTTGGCCTGATCGGATTGTTAACTGTGCAACTATTGCGCGCTCAGGGATGTCGTGTACTAGCGATAGATTTTGACCAACGCAAACTTGAGCTCGCCAAGCAGTTTGGTGCCGAAATTTGTAATCCAGGCGCTGGTGAAGATCCTGTCGCTGCGGGTATGGCATTTAGTCGCGGGAATGGTGTTGATGCTGTGATTATTACTGCGTCTACCAAATCTAACGACCCAGTCACACAAGCCGCTCGGATGAGTCGTAAACGTGGCCGCATTGTGTTGGTTGGTGTGACCGGTTTAGAACTTAATCGCGCTGATTTTTACGAGAAGGAATTAAGTTTCCAAGTTTCTTGTTCTTATGGTCCAGGGCGATATGAGCCTGATTATGAACAAAAAGGGATGGATTATCCGTTGCCATTTGTGCGCTGGACTGAACAGCGCAACTTTGAAGCAGTGCTTGATATGCTTGCCGCTGGCGCATTAAATGTCGAAGCTTTAATTACCCATCGCTTTATTTTTGAGAATGCCGCTGATGCTTATGCTGTGTTAACCGACGATAAATCAGCATTAGGTATTTTATTAAAATATCCGAGCGAGTTTGCAGAGCGTCACGTTAAATCTGTAGCGCTTAAAGCGACTTCATTTACCGCAGGTCAACCTGTACTTGGCTTTATTGGCGCCGGCAATTATGCGTCACGTGTACTAATTCCAGCCTTTAAAGCGGCTGGCGCTCAATTGCACACTATCAGTACCTCTGGTGGCATCAACAGTGTAATTCATGGCGAAAAAGCCGGTTTTGCTAGTGCATCAACCGATACTCAGGCACTGCTTGAAAATCCAGAAATAAACACCGCAGTTATTGTTACCCAGCACAATACCCATGCATATTTCACTGAGCAGGCATTAAAACAGGGCAAGCATGTCTTCGTCGAAAAGCCGCTAGCAATTACCAGCGAAGAGCTGGAAAAAGTTGCTCGGGCTTATGCGGATTGTGATGGTAAACAGCTACTGATGCTTGGCTTTAATCGTCGATTTTCGCCGCAAGTGCAGAAAATGAAAGCATTACTGAATTCAGTTAAAGAGCCAAAATCATTCATTATGACTATGAATGCCGGTGCTATTCCTGCTGATCATTGGACACAAGACAATTCCGTTGGTGGCGGTCGAATCATCGGCGAGGCATGTCATTTTATCGATCTAATGCGTTATTTAGCGGGTTCAGAAATAGTTTCTGTGCAAGCTCGTCGTATGGGAGATAATGCCCATCAAGCGATCACCGAAGATAAAGCAGCAATTACCTTGGGTTTTGCTGATGGTTCCTTCGGCACAATTCATTATTTCGCCAATGGTTCTTCTAGTTTCCCGAAAGAACGAGTTGAAGTTTTTGCGGCAGGGCGGGTATTACAACTCGACAACTTCCTTAAACTTAAAGGATTTGGTTGGCCAGGTTTTTCAAAGATGAATCTCTGGCGTCAAGACAAAGGGCAAGCAGCTTGCTGCCAAGCATTTCTATCTGCAATTAAAGATGGTAAAGAATGTCCAATTCCTGCAGCGGAAGTGTTTGAGGTGGCAAGAGTGTCCATTGAAGTTGCTGAACAGTTGCGTAGTCAACAGGGTTAAGAATGCAGGCTCTGCTTAAATTTAAAAGGCTTTACCATACGGTAAAGCCACTTCGCTTTGAACAAATCGCTTATCGGATTTTATATAAATTCCGGCCATTACGACAAATACAGCAGCAGGCCACTAACGCAAATTTTGCAAAGTGGATCTGGTCATCCCCAGAGTTTGTCGAGCCTTCGTTTATCGACGACAGCACAGTTCGATTTTTGAATTTGTCGGGAGAGGTGGTTAGAGCGGAAGATTGGAATAACCCAGAGTTTGAAAAACTCTGGCTATACAATTTGCATTATTTTGATGATTTGAACGCACTTGATAGCGCTAGCCGTCAAGCAATTCAGGTCAGTTTTGTCGACAAATGGATTGCTGATAATCCGCCAGTAGCCGGCAATGGCTGGGAGCCATATCCACTATCATTACGCATCGTAAATTGGATTAAGTGGTACAACCGAGCAGGAATTAACAAGCCACAAATAATTCTGAGTCTCCATCAACAAGCCCAAGCGCTTAGCAAACAGCTTGAATACCATATCTTGGGTAATCACTTGTTTGCCAACGGTAAAGCATTAGTTTTTGCCGGTTGTTTTTTACAGGGTGACTTGGCAGATTCTTATCTTGATATTGGTCTTAAGATCCTTGAAAGAGAAATCCCCGAGCAGTTTTTAGCGGATGGAGGTCATTTCGAACTAAGCCCAATGTACCACTGTATTTTGTTGTGGGACTTGTTGGAGTTAATTCAATTAGCGGGTGTAACTCAGCATATTCGTTTGGTTGCAGTCGAGAGTTATTGGCGGCAAGTTGCGCTGAAAGCTTTGAATTGGTTAGCTGTAATGAAGCATGCGGATGGCGATGTCAGTTTTTTCAATGATAGCGCTATTGGTATTGCTGCGTCGCCGGAGCAGATTTTTAATTATGCCGCTACTTTAGGCTTAACTCCGAGCATTGGACATCTGCCACTACTGCAAACGTTGGTTGAAAGCGGCTACAGCAAAATCAATATGCCCGCTCACAGTTTGATTTTCGATCACGCTCAAGTGGGGCCAGATTATTTGCCAGGCCATGCTCATGCCGACACCTTGAGTTTTGAATGGTCTTTTGGTTCGCAACGAGTATTTGTTAACTCAGGGACGTCGATATATGGTGTGAGTGCCGAACGTCTGCGACAACGCAAAACCGCAGCGCATAATACCATTGAGGTTGATGGCTTTGATTCCTCTGAAGTTTGGAGCGGTTTTCGGGTTGCTCGTCGGGCTAAAGCGGTTTTAGAAAGTGCTGAGATTAATAGCGAACAGGTCATTCTCTCTGCTTCGCATGACGGTTATCGTCGATTAAAAGGCAAAGTCACGCACCGGCGAACTATCGCGATGGCGGCAAAACAATGGATTGTTTCTGATCAATTGACTGGAGATTTTAAACAAGCAGTTGCGCACTTCCATTTGTACCCAGATATTCAAGCGAATGTCCTATCGGATGGCTCCATTCAGTTGCAACTTGCCAACGGCCAGCTTATCGAATTTCGTTCGACAGGGTTATGCCAATTGGTCAATACAAGCTGGCACCCACATTTTGGCCAATCGGTTGCTACTTTGAAAATTGCGGTGACTCTGACAAGTCCAGAACTACAGACCACAGTCACGTTGTTATAGGAATAACGCTTTGAAAATTCTAGTTTTGTCGTTTTATTATCAACCAGATTTGTGTGCGGGTTCATTTCGCTGTACTGCATTAATTGAGCAGCTCAAGCAACGGAAGGGCGTGCACATTGAGGTGATCACGACACTACCTAATCGATATGCATCTTTTGCAGCACAGGCACCTGAACATGAATTTGTCGACGGTGTTGAAATTCATCGTGTCGCGTTACCCTCACATAAAAGCGGAATGCTTGATCAAATTAAGGCATTTACGGCGTTTTATCGGCAGGCGTTTAAAATAGCGAAGAGCAAAGAGTATGATGTAGTGTTTGCTACTTCATCGCGTCTTTTTACTGCGTTTCTCGGGGCTAGAATTGCCAATCAGAAAAAATTGCCACTGTATTTAGATATTCGGGATATTTTTGTCGACACCATTAAAGATATTTTGCCAGCAAAAGTAACTTGGTTAGCAAAGCCTGTGTTTTCAATTATTGAAGCTTATACATTTGGTCGTGCGCAACGAATCAACTTGGTTTCACAAGGTTTTGCAGATTACTTCACCAGTCGTTACCCAAAAGCAGAATATCGTTGGTTTACTAACGGTATCGATAATGAGTTTTTGGCTGTTGCGCCACAAGCTCCCTCGCAGCCAATTGAATCTGCAAAAGTGACGGTTTTGTACGCGGGCAATATCGGCGAAGGCCAAGGTTTGCATACTATCATCCCTAAATTGGCAGCCAGCATTGGCGATAATGTCCATTTCCGGATTATCGGTGATGGTGGTAGAAAGGCCATTTTGCAGCAAGCGATTAGTGGTTTAACAAATGTTGAGTTAGTTCCTCCTGTCGATCGACAGCGCTTAATTTCTGAATATCAGAATGCAGATATACTGTTCCTGCATTTAAATGACTACCCTGCGTTTACCAAAGTATTGCCTTCAAAAATTTTTGAATATGCAGCATTAGGAAAGCCTATTCTTGCAGGTGTTAGTGGATTTGCCGCGAAGTTTTTAATCAATGAGGTTTCGAATGCTGCAGTGTTTTATCCTGGAGATGCACAGCAAGCGCTATTAAGTTATTCACAATTGACTTTAAATACGACACCGCGGCCTGAGTTTATTGCTAAATTTGCTAGAGAAACGATAATGCAGCAGATGTCTGATGACATTGTTAGTTTTGGCCAAGGGCATGTGAAATGACCTCGCAGAAAATATTACTCACTGGCGCAACGGGTTTTGTTGGTCGGCAGATTTTAGAGCGTTTACCTAAAACTACTCATGCGTTTGGACGCAGCAAGCCAGCGCATGACTGCATTTTCTTTAAAGGCGACTTGGACAATAAAACCGATTTCAGTCAAGCGCTTGAGGGGGTAGACGTGGTGATTCATTGCGCAGCACGAGCGCATGTGATGAACGACACTGAAACTGAGTTGTATGAGCAGATTAACACCTTAGCTACGTTGTCACTCGCTAAACAGGCCGCTGCACTTGGTGCTAAACGCTTTATATTTATTAGCACTATTAAAGTGAATGGTGAAAGTACAGCGGACGGTTTTGCTTTTCGCTTTGACGATAAGCAAAATCCTTCAGACCCCTACGGTATTTCCAAAGCCAATGCTGAAATTGGTTTGCAAGAACTGGCAGCAAAAACTGATATGGATGTTGTGATTATTCGCCCACCTTTAGTTTATGGTGCAGGAGTTAAAGCGAATTTTGCCGCTATGTTGAAGATGGCCAAGAAAAACCTGCCTTTGCCATTAGGTGCTATTCACAACAAACGAAGCCTAGTTGCAGTTGAGAATTTGGTAGATTTGGTGGTGACTTGTATTGATCATCCCGCTGCGGCAAATCAAACTTTTTTAGTGAGTGACGATTGTGATGTCTCGACTACAGAACTTCTAAGACTCATGACTCGTGCTGCAGGTAAAAAACCAATTCTGTTGCCCATTCCAGTGTCGTGGTTAAAAGCAATTGCCAGTTTAGCTGGTAAGCAAGCGGTGATTGACAGATTGTGTGGCAACTTACAGGTCGATATTTCACATACTAAGCAGGCGTTAGGCTGGAAACCCCCGATAACTCTTGAGCAGGGTATTGCTAAATGTATTGCTGCTTCAATGTTAGTTTAACGCCTAAATAGCTAGTTTTTTTCGGCAATGTTTTTCGGATACGTTCCGTGCAATCACCAATAAATTTCGAGGATTTATGTTAATTCGTTTACTAGATATTTTGTTTTCCGCAGTCGGTTTAATCTGTGGTTTCCCTGTGTTAGTGCTGTTAACTATTATCGGTCTGTTTGATACTGGCTCGCCTATTTTTCGTCAGGTACGGGTGGGGCGTCATAAAAAGCCTTTCACTCTGGTTAAATTTAGAACGATGAAAGTCGATACAGCCAGCGTTGCTAGTCACTTAGCCAGTGCCAGCGCAATTACGCCTTTTGGTAGTTTTTTACGTAAAACTAAACTCGATGAATTACCTCAGTTGTGGAATGTATTGTTGGGTGATATGAGTTTGGTCGGGCCGCGCCCTTGTTTATTTAATCAAGAAGACCTGATACGTGAGCGTGAAGCTCGCGGTGTGCTTCATGCTCGCCCTGGTATTACTGGGCTTGCACAAGTTAATGAAATTGACATGTCCACGCCAGCATTATTGGCGCAAACAGATCAGGAAATGTTGAAAAAATTAACATTAACTGATTATTTTAAGTATATTTTTATGACGGCTGCAGGCAAGGGCAGTGGCGATCGGGTGAAATAAATTTCGGCGGTGTATCTTAGACCACTTGATGCGGTGGTATTGGGGATAGCTAGTGTTTCAAGGAAATCCAATGTTTTTGTTTCATTGCTGACTGTCTAATAAATTCGGTTCATAACGAGTCATGTCATATCGATGTCCAAATTTGATGAGAAACTGTGTTTGTTTTTTTTGCTTTTTGAGTTAGAATCCATCCAAATTGAAAAAGGGAGTTAGTCTATGAAAAAATTATTAGCTATTGCCGTGTTACTCAGCGCTGGCACTGCTACTGCAGATCCGCAGCAAGCACGTCAAGCAACAGATAATCTGATTAAACAAATTCAACAAGGTCGGCCTTCGTTAACTGAACGACTGAAAAATATTGAACAGCAAGCTAGTCAATCATCAGTTCCTTCGCAACCGACTAGCGTTGTAAGCAACCCAGTTTCGGGGGCATCTGGTGGTGCTGGTGGTGCTGGTGGTGCTGGTGGTGCTGGTGGTGCTGGTGGTGCTGGTGGTGCTGGTGGTGCCTTTGGTGGTTTTACCGCTGGAACTCTGGCGGCTGGCGGCGCAGTTTTAGCTGTTACAGCTGGTGTTGTAGCAAACTCTGATGGGAAGGCTGATCCTGTTGTTGAGCCACCAAAAACTTTAAAATGCCAAGGTTCAGACCCATTAACTAATGGTGTTTGTATCCGCACCACACAAGTTACTACTGTAACTGGTTCTGGCACAGGGACTGCTACTCGTACAGTTACAGTTCCAGTGACTTCAACTTACGCACCAACATTGGGCTAAGTGTGAAACCATGCAAAAGCCACTCTATAGAGTGGCTTTTTTGTTTGCGTTTGGCTTAGGGAATGCTGCTAAATGCCATATCGTCGTTTTCTGCCGTTGTTTTTGCCTGCTGTGTTGGCAGGTTGTTCTTCTACCTTGGTCGCTTATAAAGAGACCTTGTCGTTAGCTTTTTTCGGTGCTGAACCTGCGGTTTACACCGCGCAGCAGCTGTTAAACACTCAGCAAGAATTTATCTATGTCACTGTCGGGGATGCATCCCGCGTGTCATTGGAGCAAGTTCAGTCTGGTGCGGCGTCAAGTTCAAATCCAAATTCAAGCGCAAATTCAGATTCAAGCGAAGCCATAGGGGTTCAACCGAAGGAGCAGCCAGCTGCTGTTGCGAGCGGGCTGACCAGCACGTGGCGCTCGGCTGATAGGGGCGGGCTGGTATTTGTCGACCATCGCTTGACCCGCACTATTGGCTTAGCCAACAATTTGAGTCAGGTCACTGGCCTGCGGATGCAAAGCACGCCGGTGGTATCTATCACATCGCAAGTCGGCGAACTTGGCCAATTGTTGGTGTTGCAGCAAAATGCCGAATTTGCCAGTGTGCATATGCAAAGCAAAATCACAGAGAAAAACCAGGTGCGGTTTTCTTATGATGGCTATAGCCTTGATGCCATTGCCATTACTGAAGTGCTCAAAAGTGTCGACGCTAGCTTAGCGTTTGAGACTGTACAGTATTACTGGTTTGACGCAAATACCGGTGTGTTATTGCGGACTATTCAACAACCGGCGTTGTCCGTTCCTGTGTTCGATGTCGTGTTTATTTCACAGTTGGTTCGGCTGACGAATCCGCAAGGAGGCGTATAAGATGAGCGACAGGATAAAGTTCCCAATAAGTAACAATACAAGCAGCAAAATAGGCAAAACAATAGGCAACAAATTGTTCTCGCTGAGCAGTTCATGTCTTGTTGGCGTACGCAGAATAGCTGCGCTGTCACTGGCAGTTTGTTGTTTGAATTTGCAGGCGGAAATGCCAGGTTCAGTGCTAACGCCGTTACAATCACCAGCACACTCAGAAACATCAGCGCAGATACCGCTGTTGATTGAACATCAAAACGAATTTCAAGGCTTTTTTCAACCGACACGTTTGTCGGTAGTGTTGGCAAATTTCCATGCAGACCCAAGCATTTTGTGGCAAACCGCGCGCTTATATCGGCTGGACTCAACCCAGCAGTCCGACATTGATGCATTAAAAGTATCAGTGATACAACAGCTGAAAGCCTTGGTGCGTGCCAATACCAGCGATAAAACCGTGGCACTTGGTTTAATTGACTTGGTGAATTGGATTGAAAATCAACAATTTGCCGTGCCATTGGATTTGTCGATAGACCCAAGTGCAACAATAGTGAATTCCAATGCTAATCCGAAGTTAGTGCTGGGGCATTATCGGTTGGTAACGCCAAAGCAAGCTTCTACCGTTTTGTTTATTGGTTTAGGCGGGGCGATGTATCAAACGGTTAGTGTGAACAGTCCGGTCTGGCAATTATTTAACACATCCAAATTGGCCGCGCTTTCGGCGGTTGATGCAGTTTGGTTGGTTCGGCCAAACCGGGCGCCATTGGCGATTAATGTGGCAAATTGGAATCGTGAGCATACTTTTGCCAACGTCGGCGCGCAATTGTTTGTGCCGCTACCCGCCGCTGTAGCGAAAGACGGGGTAGAAAATGATGTTGCTGAGGAAGATATAACCGCATTAAATGCCAAGCTGGCCGAGTTATTGTCATACAGGATTGTGCAATGAAGTCCCTGAAGTATTGTCGTGTTTTGAATGCCGCCGCGCTGACCGTAATTGGCCTTGCGCCTCTACTCCAGGTGCAGGCAGCGGCAAAAGACGTCGCGGTGCAAAGCGGTGTAGGCCCCAGTTTTCAGCAAACCGTGCACGGTGGTGTTGGGTTAATCCAAACGCCCACAGCACGCTTTAATCCTGATGGCGAGTTTTCGCTGAATTATCAGGATGTGAATGAGTATCGGTTTTGGAGTGCCTCGTTGCAGTTGTTTCCTTGGATGGAAACAACCATCCGCTATTTGGATAGTCGAACTCGGTTTTATAGCGATGATCCAGGTTTTAGTGGTGATCAAACTTATAAAGATAAAGGTATCGACGCCAAGTTTCGTCTTTGGACTGAATCACGGTATTTGCCGCAATTGGCCGTTGGTTTTCGCGATTTTGGCGGTACCGGTCTGTTATCAAGCGAATATATCGCACTGAGCAAGCGCTGGCGTGATGTGGATGCGCATATCGGCCTTGGTTTTGGCTATATGGGGCGGCGCGACAATATCCAAAACCCATTTTGTAAACTGGCAGACCGGTTTTGTCAGCGAGCCGGTGGTTTTAGTGGTTCTGGCGGTAAAGTAGAATTTGGCTCGTTTTTTCAAGGTCCGGCCGCTTTGTATG
>Ga0247722_10000269_pt1 | contig 33734 bp, 30 predicted proteins | sample MSEWelMarce3H_FC_FD_189094 | JGI IMG/M metagenome (GOLD analysis project Ga0247722, IMG submission 189094) | Subsurface sediment microbial communities from gas well in West Virginia, United States - MSEEL Well Study Marcellus 3H_FC | ecosystem: Environmental > Terrestrial > Deep subsurface >... | reverse complement strand
ATACCGTACCGACTTTATAAATCTATTCATAGCACCTCATTTTTTCTTTGAAAAATAGCTGATTGAAGTTGGGCAGTATTTTGTTCTAATATTCCAAACCAATCCCAATGTTCGATGGAGTTGGCAGTTTGCCCTCGTTGATAAGCTGCTCTAAATTTTTTCCAGTCTTCTGGCATGGTAGCCAAACCAAACGCTACCGTTGCCAGCACTGGAAAAGAAAGGTGACCAGTACCCAACATGAAACATTGCAAACACACTTCACCCTCGTCGGTGGTATCGTACTGGAGCAAAATATGTTTCATGTCGTGCCTGGCATAATAGGGTAATAACGCCAAGCCTTTGTGGTGAACAAATTGTACCAGATCTTTTCCCAATGTGCCCGGTGCAAACAATTGCAGTTGAGTTTGGGTGTAAGGAAATTTTTCGGGTGTACGTATCAGTTTTAAAATGGGCAATGCCATTTGGTGTGTTAAAAAAACGAGCAAGGCCGATCTGCATTGGATGATAAAAGAATACATGTTGTTAGTTGATGGTGGTTTGTAATGAAGAGCCGGTGTTGTTGCCGTACCAGTTAATTTTTCTACTGGCATACATCACCAAGGCGAGTACGATAAACAAACCAATACTACCCACTAGCAATGCAGTATCTTCTAAACGAATCAACACAAAAATGAACGCATATAAAACAGCAAGCAAGCAGAACAGCAGTGCACTGGTTTTTATATTTTTAAAATGACCATGTGCATACAACGCAATCAGCAAAATGGTAGCAAGTGCAGCTAACGCATACGCGTAGTCGAAAACGATGTATTCACTCAAGGAGAGTAACAGCGCATAAAAAATTATCAACGCCAACCCTACCAATACATATTGAACAGGGTGAAGCGGTTTGCGTTGCATCAATTCAATGATGAAAAATAGGGCAAAAGTGAGACCGATAAAGAGGATTGCATACTTTACGCTGCGCATGGTTTTTGCATATTGATCGGCTGGTTGAACCAGGCTTACGCCAAAGGCCATTTTGTTTTGTGCAACAGTGCCATGTTTCATCACTGCAGCAAAAGGGAGATTGGCCTGGTTAAACTTCCACATGGCGTTAAAACCGCTATCAGTTGTGGTTCTTTCGTTGGGAAGCATTTCTCCATCAAAAGAGGGATTGGCCCATGAAGATCGAACATTAAAAGAGCTACTAGATGCGAGGGGTGTAAAATGCAATCGCTCACTGCCTTTTATTTTAATGTTCATGGAAAATGGCGTACCTGTGTTCAAATCGATTCCATTCAGATCAACCGGGGCTGACAACCCTATTTTACCAAAATCATCAATAGGCAATCCTGCTGTCATTTTTACCCTGCTGCTACCCATTACAATAGAAAGATCTTCTTCTATTCCTTTGAAATCGTTGAAGGCAAAACAAAGTTTGGCGTTTGACAAATCTAAGTTGGCCACGTTGATATCAGAAGGCCATTGTAGTTTAAATTGTCCGGTAAATTGCAGCGCAGTTTTGTAAAGCAAAACTTTGTAAATGGAACGTTTGCGTTCTTCAGGAAAAATATCTCCCTTCACGTTTAATTCATTGGCAGGTACAATCAGTTGTGTTTTTACAGGAACTGTTTTACCGTCGCTGTTCAAATAATTATCTGTATAGGGTACTACTAAAAACGGACCAGTAAGTGTTTGGGCAGCACTCCACTTCACGCTTACCTCCTTTACTATTTCCTTTTGTCTTTCCTCTCTTTCTTCTACAAGAGCGATGATAAAAATAGAAGGAATGAGCAGGAGTAAAATTAACCCGCCGGTGATTAACCCTTTTACTACAATTTTGTTGCTTTGATTGCCTGTGCTAGCAGGCTGGCTTTGTTGTTCCATTTGGTGTTGAGTTGGTTTGTAATGTGGAAATAAATATGTAAAAAGTTGTGCGTATGGTGCAGCAGAAAATTCATCGCAGGAAAAGAAACAAAGTAATGCCCTCAATTGAAAAAAACTAGCCAACATGGCTGCTACAAAAATGGCTGCAGTCACGGCCCCTAGCATTCCCCAATTGCTGTCATCATCACCAAAAAAAAGAGTGGAGCAAATACCATAAAACAATGCAATGATGCCCAAAACGCCAATGTAAAGCCAGCATTTTTTTCGAAGTGTTATACAGCTTTTTCTGATGGGATGTATACCGAGGCATAGTAGTATACATGCAGGAAAACTGCCTACCAATGTGCAGATGGTGGTTATTAGAAAAATTTGCCCAATGTTTAAAGCACCATCAGATAATCCAATGAAAACAGTAATCCCCAATATTGCAATGAGCGCAGTATTGATCCAAACTTTTAATGCAGTAAATATGGTATCTGTAATTAAGTTCATTTAAAAGTACTTTGTTTTTCAAAGTGTAAATACAAAAAAATTATTTGGTAGACTTGATCATTTTTTCGAGCGCTTGGATATGTTCTTTAAATGCTTTGTTGCCTAATTTGGTGATGCTGTACATGGTATTTGTTTTTCGCCCTATGAATCCTTTCTCCACTTTGATGATGTCGTTTTCTTCTAATGCTTTGAGGTGACTGGCAAGGTTTCCATCTGTGATTTCTAATAATTCTTTCAGCTCATTGAAGTTTACCGATTCATTCACCATGAGTGCGCTCATGATACCCAGGCGCACCCTGCTATCGAACAGTTTATTTAATTGATTGATCGGATTCAACATGACTTCTTACTTTAAGTGCGCAATTTTACATTGGTTTAAACAGATGCTATGCCCTGCTTTTCGTATTTCATCCACATGTAAATACCATATACGATGTGCAATACACCAAAACCAGCTGCCCAAAAATACAAGCCAGCTCCTTCGAAAAATAAATTGATGATGCCCAATAAAATTTGTCCGTAACCCAGGAATCTAATTTCGTCTAAGGTGTATTTACTCGCATTTACAAGGGCCAAACCGTAAAACAACAAACAGCCAGGAGCTATCAAACCAAAAGTACCATAATCGAGCAAACGCATTAAAAAAATACCCCCCACCAATAAGGGAATGCTTACGTTGATCATGAGGCGTTTGGCCGTATTACCCCAAAGCGGAATACCTTGTTTTTTACTTTTGAGATAGGTGAATAAAAAGGCGGATACAAAGGCAGCAGCAAACGTACCGGCTGCTATCCAGAACAACCAATTGTTAAACAACTGTGTCCAAGATTGTTGCTCTGCTAAGCTGTAGGCTTTCTCCCAACTCATGATAAAATCGCGGGAGCCCATCACAAAAGGGTAAGCCAACCACGCACCAATGAGTGCACAGATACCAGCGCTGATACCGCTAAGGCCACTTAAACTGATGAAGCGACTACTGCGCTCCATCATTCTTTTTATATCGTGAATGGCATGTAAAGATTGTTCTTGCTCAGTCATAAAAAGTACTTTGAATTACAAAGTAAAGTAAAGAAGCTCGTACGAGCAAATAAATTTATTGAAATTTGAAATGTTCTTTTTAAAATGGTTCGATGCACTTCAGTAAGGGCTAAATATTTTACTATTTAGATTGCTCGTCCAACACTTCTAAAATAACGTTACAAGCAGCCTCAATTTCCTGTTCCGAAATAGTAAGAGGAGGTACAATGCGCAGCGCATTGGCGGCAAACAAAAACCAATCAGTGAATACCCCTTTAGCGATGCAAGCATCAATTATTTTTTTATTGGTTTCATAACTATCAAAATGAACGGCCATCATCAAACCCACACTGTTGAGTTGAAGTATGAGTGGGTGTTGCAAGTATTTTCTAAATAGCAATGCTTTGGCATTCACCAATGATACCATATCTTCTTCTAACAAAGCAGTGAAAGCAGCAAGCCCAGCAGCGCAACTTACCGGGTGACCACCAAAAGTGTTGATATGCCCCAACACCGGATTGTAACTAAGGGTATCCATTATTTTTTTATCGGCAACAAATGCACCCAACGGCATGCCGCCGCCCAATGCTTTGCCCAATAATAAAATATCGGGTACCACATCAAATTGTTCAAATGCCCAAAGCGTTCCATTTCTACCAAATGCACATTGTATTTCATCTAGCACCAACAAAGCGCCAACATAAGTACAACGATCGCGCAGGGCTTTGAGCCAACCATTGGTGGGTGGCAAAACGCCTGCTTCTGCCTGTATGGTTTCTGCTACTACACAAGCCGTGCGGCAGCTGATTTGTTCCAAGTCTTCAAAATTATTATACCGCAATTGTAATATATCTGGTAGCAATGGCCTGTAAGCTTGTTGCCAATATTCGCTGCCCATGATGCTGAGTGCACCTTGTGTGCTGCCATGATATGAGTTTTTAAAAGAACCAATCTGCGTGCGGCCCGTACATCTTTTACTCAGCTTCATGGCACCTTCGGTTGCCTCACTGCCACTAGCGGTATAAAAAACTGAGTTAAGGCTCGCAGGCAAATGATCGGTGAGTTTTTTGGCGTAGGCCACTTGGGGTTGTTCTATGAGCTCGCCATACACCATGATGTGCAGGTATTCATCAGCTTGTTTTTTAATGGCTTCTACTACTTTTGGATGCCGATGCCCTACATGGCAAACGCTGATGCCGCCGATTAAATCAATATAGGCCTTCCCATCTGCATCCCACATATAACAACCCGTGGCTTTTACGATGTTTAAACAAAGGGGCGCTTCTGAGGTTTGTCCAACATGGTTTAAAAACAACTGACGGGCAGTAGCTGTTGACGGCTGTTGGTTTGTTGTTTCATTTTGCATAACGTTGCAAATTTCGTTACAAATGTTTGATATTTGTAACAGAACCTTTGCTTGTGTGCAGAATGATAACGGGTAACCTTGCTGAATGAAGAACAAACGTACAAGAGTGCGACGCAAGCAAAGCTGCACAAAGCATCAACCGCTGGCAACAAAATAATTTTACACCTTAAAAGAGCGCTGCCTAATTTATAGATAAGCGGCCAACCAAACAATATGAGTTTACTACTTCCTGTAAAAGGCATCTTCCCTAAAATGGGAACCGATTGTTTTATTGCTCCCAATGCCACCATTGTGGGCGATGTAGAAATGGGTGACCAATGTAGCGTATGGTTTAATGCCGTACTAAGGGGCGATGTAAATAGCATCAGGATGGGCAACAAGGTAAATGTGCAGGATGGGGCTGTTATTCATTGCACTTTTGAAAAGACAAAAACCATCATTGGAAATAATGTTAGCATTGGACACAATGCAATTGTACATGGTTGCGTTATAGAAAACGATGTATTGATTGGTATGGGCGCTATTGTAATGGACAATGCCCAAATTGGTAGCAACAGCATTATCGCTGCAGGCGCAGTGGTTTTAGAAAACACCATTGTAGAACCAGGCAGTATTTACGCAGGAGTGCCTGCGAAAAAGGTAAAAGACATTAGCAAGGATAAGATTAGCGGGGAAATAAACCGCATTGCTGATAACTACATACAATACAGTAGTTGGTTTAAACATCTGACAGACAACGTGGAAAACGACGATTTGGATGCCAATAAATAAACCAACAGAACTGAACCGGCCAAGAGTAATCCTTTCTTATCTTTAGATTATGAAAAAAATATTATTATCCTTATTTGTTGTAACAATGCTAAGCAGCTGTTTTATTTTTAAGAAAAAAGAAAAATACGGCTGTCCCACCAATGGCAGAAGCATGGGTGCTGAACAATTAGCGGCAGATGATCCTAAAGCGATCAAAGCCAATAAAAAAGCAAAGTTCAAGGGCAAATAATCATTAGCTTATTTTCGATTTCTTTTACCCATAATAAAACCAACCATCCTATGTGCTACTCTCTAAAAACCCAGTACGGCGGTACTGAAGCAGTGATTGATGACAATTGCGGCATCTCTAAATTTTATGCGATTGCCAATACCCTGGCCGACGATCTTCAGGTACAATTTTTAAATCAGATAGATGATGCTGATACCTTAGATTGGGACTTTAAATACAAAGACCAATTCCTCACTTTGCATTACAACATTTTTAATGGCGTTAGTATTTACCCACAACAACAAAAATCTGTAAAGAAAGAAAGCAAAGCTGTGATGGAAGTAGCTACTTTTTTAGAAAAACAGGCTTTCTAATTTTTTGCGCATTTATGCTCATTAAAAAGTTTGCACAGCATTCAATTTCTGTGACATCTAACGGTATGCCCGCAACGCAGGTGATTTAAATTTATCCGGCGATCATCGTTTGCTTTTTTAATAACTTTTATCTTCGATGGTATCTCGTATGTTGAGGTAACTGATGTAGCGTTCTTCGTGAATGCTACCGTCATTTACAGCATCCTTCACAGCGCAGCCCGGCTCATCGAGGTGTATACAATTGTTGAACTGGCAGCTGCCAATGAGCCTCCGCATTTCTGGAAAGTAATGCGAGAGTTCCTGTTTGTTGATGTCTACCAAACCCATTTCCCTGATACCGGGTGTATCAATCACTTTACCACCAAAAGGCAGATCGAACATTTCTGCAAACGTGGTTGTATGCATCCCTTTGCCGCTCCAACCACTCACTTCTTTGGTGCGCAATTTCAACGCTGGAAAAAGATGATTGATGAAAGAAGATTTGCCTACACCAGAATGGCCACTTAGCAAAGTGATTTTGTCTTTCAACACCTCTTCGATGGCATCTAGGCCCTGGTTTTTCTCTACGCTCATCAACATGATGGTATAACCAATGGGTTCATAAATGCTTTTGATGAGTTCAAATTTTTCTTCTTCTTTTTTCTTGAACAAATCGGCCTTGTTAAACACAATGATGGCAGGTACATGATAGGCTTCTGAAATAATAAGAAAGCGATCAATAAACCCCAACGATGTTTTAGGATCTTTCAAAGTGGCAAACAACAAACTCTGGTTGAGATTGGAAGCCACAATATGGTGCATGTTTTTGTTATGGGGCGAAATGCGGTTGATGTAATTTTTACGCGGATGCACAGTGGTGATCACTGTATTTTCTAATTCAGTTTCCGCTTCAATTTCTACCCAATCGCCCACAGCGATAGGGTTGGTAGAGGTAATGCCTTCAATTTTAAGTTTGCCTACCAGGCGTGCATTGAGCGAATCACCCTTTTCTGTTTTTACCTGGTACCAACTTCCTGTTGATTTATACACTAATGCCCGCATAGAACTGCAAGATAATAAGATTAAACCTGATATGCTTTAAGGGAATTTGCGCAAGATGGTATAACGCAGCAATACTTCTAGTAACAACATCAACATAGCAGCTGCTACAAATGGCAAAAAACGATCGCTGTAACGGATGGTATTAATTACCTGTATTTTGGTTTTTTCCAATGCATCAATTTCTGTATAAATGCCAGAAAGGGAGTTGTTGTCTTTGGCCCTGAAATACCTGCCACCAGTTTCGGTGGCTATTTCGGTGAGTAATTTTTCATCGATCGAAACTTTCTCGTTTTGCATCACAACACCCAATGCAGTGTTTACCGGTTGTTTCGCATAACCATCCGAACCAACCCCGATGGTGTACACCCTTATACCAAATGCTTTGGCAATTTCTTTGGCTGTTTTAGGATCTATCAATCCACCATTGTTTTCACCATCGGTGAGTAAAACCACAATTTTTGATTTCGATTCGCTGCTCCGCAATCTATCAACACTGGTACCTAAACCAGCACCGATGGCAGTTCCATCTTCGAGTAAACCATTTCTGATATTGCTGATGGCTGATACCAACACAGTATGATCGGTTGTAAGCGGACATTGCGTAAAACTTTCGCCAGAAAAAATAACTACTCCTATTCTATCCGTTAATCGTTTGTTTACAAAATCGATGGCCACGGCTTTGGCAGCCTCTAATCTGTTAGGTTGAAAATCCTGAGCGGTCATACTACCACTCACGTCTATACAAAGTATAATATCGACCCCTTCTCCCTCTGCCCGCTGGCTCTCGTTTCTTGTTTGCGGGCGAGCCATGGCGGTGATGATAAAAGCCAGACATACTATTCTACAAATAAATGGAAGGTGGCGCAATGATGCTCTCCAGCTTTGCAAGCCATGTGCCGCAGTAGAAGACACCATCAACGAAACCGATTGTTTGCTGTTGTTGCGCACATACCACCAAATGAGTGCAGGCAGCAGCAATAGCAGCAGGAACCACCAGGGTTGAGTAAATTCGATATCTTCAAAATAGGTCGTTAACAAAAGAATTTTTTTAAAATTGAATCTTTTTTTCGAGCGCTGCTACCAATAATTTTGCAGATGATAAACTTTGTTCATTCTCTGCAGCACTGGGTAAATATTTTGCAAACTTCACGGCGTCTGAACTTCTCAATACTTGTGCTACTTGCGCAATAAGATCTGATGAACTTACCTGCGTTTGTAATTGTAACAATACATCTCCTGTGGTTTTACTCAAAAGGTTTCGATTGATTTTTCTACTGTAATATTTTTTTAAGATTTCTGTGAGACTGCTGTAAAATAATTTTACCGATACAGAGTCTGATGCGTTCGGCACAACCAGGTTATTCAACGATTGAACAGCTTCCGCATATGCAGAAAGGGAGCTTTTAAACATGGGTGCTGGTTTGCTTAAACGCTTCTTTAAATACCTATACAAAACAATACCCACAAGAATGGTAAGGGCAACGGCTATACCAATGTATATCCATGTTCTATCTACCACAAAAACTTCCATCACTGGTTTGATGTCGCGCAGCTGGCCCGTGCTGTCGGCAGGAGAATATCCAACTTGTATCAGAAAAGAATCGCTTTGCAATTGCAGGGAAGCCTTGTTAGGAGCAGATACGATGATGGGAAAAGCAGGGAATTTCCAAACGCCAGAATCGAAGCTGGTGAATTGAATGCGTTGGCGGAGCGAGTAGCCGCCGTTGCCATCGGTGGTGTCGTATTGTTGCTGATCGATGATATCAAAGTGAGGAACAGAATCTGGAATTCCAATGTCTACCTTATAGGCTGCACTGGCCAGTTGAATGGTGATCTCGTACTGGATTTGCTCGCCTATTAAAATGTTGTTGGTATTTACACTCGTTTTTACAGCTTGAGCCTGCAGGGTTAGTATTGATACCTGCATCATCCACAGTACTATAGAAAAATATAATAAACCTTTTTTCTTCATGAGCAATACCTTCCTATTTTAATTTCTCCTTAGGAAAAACTGTTGTAGAATTTTAATATAATCTTCATCTGTGCGCACATGCAATAATTCAGCTCCTGCTTTTCTAAAGTTGCTTTTGCAGGCATCACTTTCTTTTAAAAAATGTTGTTGGTAATTGTGGCGTACCATAGCGTCGCCGGTATCGATCCATTTGGTGTTGCCCGTTTCAGCATCTTTCATTTGCAGCAAACCCAAGTTCGGTAATGTCATATCCATTTTGTCGTACACTTTTATGCCGATCACATCGTGGCGTTTACCAATTACTTTCAGATCATTTTGATAGCCACTGTCTAAAAAATCGCTCAGTAAAAAAGCAATGCTTTTTTGTCGGGTGGTATTGTTGAAATATTTAATGGCCTCATCTAAATTGGTGCCGGCTGTTTTGGGTTCAATGCTGAGTAGTTCCCGAACAATGTACAAAGCATGTTGCCGCCCCTTTTTGGGTGGAATGTATTTTTCAATTTTATTGCTGAAAAAAATAATCCCTACTTTATCGTTGTTGTTGATAGCGCTAAACACCAGTGTGGCCGCCATTTCTGTGATGAGGTCTTTTTTTCTTTTGCCTACTGTTCCAAATAAATTACTGGTGCTTGTATCAATGAGCAACATCATTACCAGTTCTCTTTCCTCTTCAAATACTTTCGAAAAAGGATGTGCATAACGGGCACTCACATTCCAATCTATAAATCGCACATCATCGCCAGCACTGTATTCCCGCACTTCTCTAAAGCTCATGCCCTTTCCCTTAAAAGCAGAGTGGTATTCGCCCGTAAAGAGCTGCGTAGTGATTTTTTTGCTCTTAATTTCGAGTGCTCTTACTTGTTTTAATATGTCGGCAGTGCTGAGCATGTATTTATGGAACGTTGACTGTTTTTAAAATTTCTTCGATGATGTCTAACACATTCACATTTTCTGCTTCGGCCTCGTAGGTTAAACCAATCCTGTGTCGCAATACATCTTTTGCAATGCTGCGCACATCTTCTGGCACCACATAACCCCGTTTGTTGAGAAAGGCATACGCTTTTGCAGCCAAAGCTAGGTTGATGCTGGCTCTTGGAGAACCCCCAAAACCAATCAAAGGTTTTAGCTTGCTCAACCGGTATTGCTCGGGGTATCGGGTTGCAAACACGATATCGAGAATATAGTTTTCTACTTTTTCATCAATGTACACCTGCCGCACCAATTCTTTTGCGGCAATGATTTCGGCTGTAGAAGCCACTGCATGAATGGTTTCAAAAACAAGGCCCAACGTATTTTGACGAATGATTAATTGTTCTTCAGACTTAGTAGGATAGCCCACCACTACTTTCAACATAAAACGATCTACTTGTGCCTCTGGTAATGGGTATGTTCCCTCCTGTTCTATAGGATTTTGTGTTGCCAATACCAGAAAAGGTTCTGGCAGTTTGTAACTGGTATCGCCAATGGTAACCTGGCGTTCCTGCATGGCTTCCAACAAAGCACTTTGCACTTTGGCGGGGGCACGGTTAATTTCATCTGCCAAAATAAAATTGGCGAAGATGGGGCCCTTTCTTACAAAAAATTCGTTCTTAGATTGGTTGTATATCATGGTTCCTACCACATCGGCAGGTAACAAATCGGGTGTAAATTGTATGCGGCTAAAATCGGCGTGAATGGCTTGTGCCAGCGATTTGATAGACAATGTTTTTGCCAAACCGGGCACACCCTCTAGCAATACATGCCCATTACTAAGCAATCCAATCATCAATCGTTCGATCATGCCTTGCTGACCTACGATCACTTTGCTCAGTTCATCATTGATGCGGGTTACAAATCCGGCGGCATGATTGATTTTTTCATTCAATAAGCGAATGTCTTCTGCTGTTTGTAACATGTTTTATCGGATAATTTAAGTTGGTTGCAAAATACGAATTGAAACTAATCAAAAATGCTGCCACTATAATGATGGTAGTAAAAGAATGTTAATTTAACTGGTTCCTAAAAAATTGGGCTTAAGCATTTTTGTTCAACTAAGGTACTTGCCTACGATGGGCACTCTGCGACCCACCCCAAATGCCTTTGGTGAAATGCGAATAATGGGGCAGAACTGTTTGCGTTTGTATTCGTTGCTGTTCACCATCTTTAACACCCTATCCACCAGCACTGGGTCAAAACCCATGGCTTTGATCTCATCGGGCCCTTTCCATTGTTCTATGTATTGATACAGCAGCGCATCTAAGCGCTCATACTCGGGTAAACTGTCACTGTCTTTTTGCCCTGGCCTCAATTCTGCACTCGGGGCTTTTGTGATGATATTGGTAGGAATGATGGTGCCGTTGCGGTTGATGTATTTGGCCAGTTCATATACTTGTAATTTGTAGCAGTCTCCCAGCACGCCCAAACCTCCCGCCATATCGCCATACAGGGTTCCATAACCAGTTGCCAATTCGCTTTTGTTGGAAGTATTGAGCAGGATATAACCAAATTTATTGGCAATCGACATCAGCAAATTTCCCCTTGTTCTACTTTGAATATTTTCTTCTGCCAATCCAAATGGAAGATTGGCAAAATGAGGTTCTAACTCTTTTAGAAAACTTTCATAAATATTTTTGATGGGGATGATATCGTAAGAATTTTCTAAATTTTTACTCAATTGTATCGCATCATCTACTGAATGATCGGAAGAAAACTCAGATGGCATCAACACAGCTTTAACATTGTTGCTGCCAAGTGCTTCGCAGGCCAGGGCCAGCGTAACGGCACTATCAATACCACCACTACTGCCCAAAATGGCTTTTGTAAAACCCATTTTGGTAAAATAATCTTTGATGCCGAGCACAATGGCTTCGTATACTTCTTTGATATTGAGTTGGGCATCGAGTATGTGTGGATTCAATTCTTCGTCGGGCAATTGATTGGCGGGTTCCAGTATTTTTCCGTTGATACTGCCATCGTCATTTAATTCAAACAACTGGCCATCCTCATTGAAACTAGCAAGCTTGCCGCACAAATTACCTTGCTTATCAAACACAAGTGAAGTACCATCAAATACAATTTCAGTTTGACTTCCCACACTGTTGCAATAAAACATGGGAAGTTCATATTTAAGCACATTGGCTTTTACAATGGCTTGCCTGTCCGCATCATGCGTGTAATCAAAGGGCGATGCAGATAAGTTGATCATCACATCTGGTTGATGGGTCATCAGCAAGTCCATTGGGCAGTAACGGTAAAGCGGGTTGCTACCCATGTTCCAAATATCTTCACAAACCGTAACAGCTAATTTTTTACCCATAAAAGGAATCACATCCCAATGCATGGCCGTTTCGAAATAACGGTCTTCATCAAACACATTGTATGTAGGCAAACAGGTTTTTTGAACAATTTGCTTCACTTCCTTATCAGCCAGAAACCAAGCGGCATTGTATAGATCTTTGCCTTCTGGTACATTGTTTTTTTGCGGTGCGCCTACGATTACTGCAATGCCATTTGCATGGTTTTTAATAAGGTCGATGGCATCATAACACTTGTTGATAAAATCATTGAAATACAAAAAATCCTGTGCAGGATATCCGCAAACACTGAGTTCGCTAAAAACTACCAAATCGGCTCCCTTTGCTTTTGCTGTTTCAATGGCTTCTATGATTTTGTGGGTATTGAATTCAAAGTTTCCAATATGATAATTCTGCTGTGCTAAAAATATTTTCACTTTTACAATTTAACAGTAAACAAATTCCTCCGCTGTGTTGGTTCAAATTTTTACAAAACCTTTTGCGGGGATAGGAATGAATGCACTTAACTTTATTGTTTATTAAAGGACGTAAAGTTAATTATTTCAAAAGCATATCAGGTATGAGATTTTTGTTAGTCACTCTTTTTTTAGGAACCGTTTTAATAGGATGTAAAAATGAAAACAAGCAACCCGATGTTTCTAACATCAAGGTGGCCTTAAACGTTCGCCGTTTTGAAAAAGATTTGTTTGCAATAGATACCAATCAAACTGCCCTTGGTATGGCAGCGTTAATTGCAAAGTATCCCGACTTTGGGAGAAAGTTTAACAGCATTATTTTGAACGTCGATCCAAGGTGGAACAACGATACCGCAGTAAACTATTTCAAGGGGTTCTTAAGCACCTACAGAGCAGTGAATGATTCGGTACAAAAAGTATTTTCCAATTTTGAACCATACCAAAAACAATTGGAGCTTTCTGTAAAATACCTTCATTATTATTTTCCCAACTACCCTGCCCCCAAAAGAATCATCACTTATGTTGGCCCTTTAGATGGATATGGCGACATATTAGACGAAGGAACTTTGATAGTTGGTTTGCACCTTCACCTGGGTGAAAATTTTTCATTGTACAAAGAAGATTGGGTAAGGCAAGCCTACCCCGATTACATTAGCAGTCATTTTACACCCGACTACATCGCGGTGAATGCTATGAAAAACATTGTATTGGATATGTATCCAGAGGCAGCTGAAGACAAAAGTTTGATGGTGCAAATGGTAGAAAAAGGTAAACGATTGTACCTGCTACAAAAATTGGTTCCATATGCAGATGATCACCAGATAATTGGTTACACTCAAAAGCAATACAAAGCTTGTTTAGAACGAGAGGCCCTGATTTGGGACCTATTTATTCAGAATAATTTTTTACAGTCGATAGACAACAATGTTATCAAAAATTACATTGGAGAGGGGCCCAAAACCCAAGAATTAGGAGAAGCTTCTCCAGGCAACATTGGTTCTTTCTGCGGATGGCAAATTGTAAAAAAGTATATGCAGCAATCTCCCTCCATTTCACTGGATAGCCTGCTGAATATAGATGCCGAGATCATTTTTGAAAAAACAAAATACAAACCCTGATAAATGTTAATGGCTATTAGGCCGCTACTTTAGCATGTTGGTTTTGCGCTTTTCCTTGCTGAGATTGTGCTGCCAGAAAAGCTTCTGAAGGCCTTTCTCCCAAACGCTTCATCATCCTGAAATGGGAAGCCAATGCCTCGCTCATGGTTGTATAATAATTGTAAGGGACATTGTACTCCTTACATTTTTGCTGTATGATTTTGCTGATGGCAGGATAGTGTATATGACTCACTTTCGGAAACAGGTGATGTTCTACTTGGTAGTTAAGCCCACCTACTATCCAGGAGATGAATTTATTTTCCATTGCAAAATTAGAAGTTGTTTTTAACTGGTGTTCAGCAAAAGCAGATTCAATATGTTTGGTGGTATCCAAAGGAATGTACTCGAATTCCGTTTTCTCTACAACGTGTGCCAGTTGAAATACAAATGACAACACAATGCCTTGCACCATGTTCATCACCAACCAGCCTACCAACCAACCTTGCCAGCCCCATACGATGGTAGGAATTACGATATAGTATCCTATGTAGAAAATTTTTGTAACCCAGAAAATCAGGTGATTTTTTAGGGTCATTTTCCAGGCTTCTGTTGTATAAATTTTTCTGCTGAAATATTTTGTTGGGTCCATTAGAAATATCCAGAAAATAGTTGACAAGCCATAAATCAAGGTGAGGTAAATGTGTTGCACTTTGTGAGCAGGTACCCATTTTTGGGTGTCGCATTGACGAATAACAGGGCTCTTTGCAATATCATCATCTATGCCATCAACATTCGTATAAGTATGGTGAATGATGTTGTGTTTTTGCTTCCAGAAATAAGAGCTGATACCGAGGAAATTGGCAGTCATTCCCAAAGCATCATTTAGTTTACTGTTGGTACTGTAACTACCATGGTTGGCGTCGTGCATTACGCTAAAACCGATAGAGGCACCTGCCAAACCCATGAATGCGGCTAAAATAATAGCAGGAATCACCCCAACATCTGCCAACATTAAAATGGCATAAATACCCAGATGAGCGCCAATTAATATGATTGATTTGGAATACAATCGCCAGTCGCCCGTTTTTTTGATGTTGTTCTGCGTAAAATAAGCATCAACACCTGATTTCAGGCTTTGGAAAAATTCGTTGTTGCGATTGTTGAAAATAAGCTTTGACATGAGAAAAGGAATAAATCTGATTGGATAAAAAATGCTCTACTAAAATTATGCTCTCAATATAGGGAAATAACGAGAAAAAAAAGACAATAGTTTAATAATTAGGGCAGATATGAAGCATTTGCTTCTCTATTTAACAGCAGCTTGTCTTTTCAGAAGATTTGGAGTGAGATTGCTGCCTTTTTTAAGAAGTTAAGATTAATTCATTTTGAAAGGCACTTCCATCTCAAAACCAGGTATAATCACGGTAAACATTTCTCTGTTCTGAAGGTTTTCCATTTCGTAAGTACCGTGCATTCGACCTATCTCACTTTTAAGATTACAGCCGCTCATATATTCATAAAACTGACCCGGTTCTATCACTGGTTGAACGCCTACCACTCCTTCGCCCTGTACTTCTCTGAGGCTTCCATTACTGTCGAAAATATGCCAGTGTCTGCTGTGTAATTTAACTGGAAACAGATTGTTGTTTTTGATATTGATGCGATAGGCAAACATGAATTCACTGTTGACGGGATTGCTAAACTCCGGCTGGTAAAAAGATTCTACCGTTATTTTAATACCTGCAGAAATTTTGCTTGTCATAAAATGAAGTTAAGTAAATAATTCGGTTCAGCGTGCTCGCAACAAGCGCTACTACATATGAGAAAAACACTCCAAAAGGTTCCATAAAAAAGGTGACAATTGAGTAAAACCATGTAAGCTTTTTTAGCGAAGTTCTGTTTGCCAATGAAAGGGTTTCCTATTAGATCTTTTTAGACAGCTTATAACCCATCTTTATTAACCAGGCCAGCACCTTATCCCGGTGGTCTCCTTGTACCAATATTTCTCCCTCTTTTACGCTTCCGCCAGTGCCGCAAAAGGTCTTGAGTTTTTTACCTAAATCCTGGGCGTCTTCATCCCTGCCCACAAACCCGTCTACCAATGTAACAGCCTTGCCGCCCCTATGTTTGGTCTCGAGCCTTACTTTTATTTTTTGCAATGCTGGGGCCAAGGTTTCAGCTGCAGCTGATTCTTCGGGTAGTTTAAAATCGGGATCGGTTGAGTATACAATTCCAAATCCGGTTGTTTTATTTTTTGCCATTTAGCTGTTTATTGATCAATGATTGCTTTCAAACTAAGGTCTACACTGCGGGCCTGGTGAATGATGGCACCACTGCTGATGTAGTCGACCCCTGTAGCTGCATATGCTTCTAAGTTTTCGAAGTTGATACCCCCACTCGCTTCCGTTTCATACTTTCCCCCAATTAATTGAAGGGCTTCCACAATTTGCTCAGGCTTAAAATTGTCGAGCATTATTCGGTGTATGTTTCCCACATCCATTACTTTTTGTACATCTTGTAGGCTCCTTGTTTCTACTTCTATTTTTAAATGTGGATACAGTGTAGATACATAATCCTGGGCTTTTTTAATGGCTGCTTCTATCCCCCCGCAATAATCAATGTGGTTGTCTTTGAGCATGATCATATCGTACAATCCAATTCGATGGTTTACACCACCACCAATGAGTACCGCTTCTTTTTCGAGGACCCTAAAGTTTGGAGTTGTTTTTCGGGTGTCTAACAAACGAGTGTGATACCCTTGTAATTTGTGTACGTATTGGTTGGTTAGGGTTGCAATCCCACTCATGCGTTGCATGCAATTCAATACCAGCCTTTCGCATTGTAAAATGGTATGTACTTTGGCTTTTACTTCAAAGGCGGTTTCGCCAAAAACCATACGATCTCCGTCCATTTTGTGAGCAGTAAACTCAATATCCGGCTGCATATAACGGAAAATGGTTTCTGCCACTTTCATTCCTGCCAATATGCCGTCTTGTTTAATTTTGAGAATAGCCTTGCCTGTAGCATCAGCATTAATGGTAGATAGTGTGGAATGGTCTCCATCTCCAATATCTTCTGCGAGTGCATTTTTTACAAGTAGTAGTATTTGTGCTTCTTTGTTCATCATCAAACAAAGCTAAGAAGGAAAACGATTGAAAGAAGCAGTAGTAAGGTTATAGAATATAGTTTAAAGGCAAATCACTTAGATGTAAACTATGGAAGGAATTCTACTGGTTTTCGAAACGGATTTCTTGCAGGAATTGTTTTTCCCCTTTTTGTTTCATAAAGATGGTCGTACGGAAAATGGCGTTGCTTGTAGTGAGTTTGCCGATACAGTATTCCGACCCGCCGTTATTGCCCTTGTGTAAGATTTGAAAACCTTTAACCGGGTTGTTGTTAAAAAAATCACGTAAAATAACTTCAGCTTGGCTCTTGCTGTATGTATTGCTTTTCTCCGCTAATGTAATATCTACCGTATTGTCGAAGTATTTAGAAACCTGCGTAGCATTGCCTGTTTTGAGGGCTGCAATTACGTCATCTATTCCCACGAAAACGCCGAAGGAAAGCATAGTTAACGATAAAAACAAGAAGGTGAAAATTCTTTTCATAACTACGCATTTGGTCAGAAGTGTACCGTCTAAAAACGTGCCAATTAAGGTTAATATTGTCGTTGTGCAATTTAATTTAAGAGATTTAATTTTAATACTTTTTGTATAAAGGGCAAATAGCTAGCTTTACGTTATGGAAAATAAGAAAGTTTTATTGGTTATAATGGATGGTTGGGGTCTTGGAAAAATAAAAAGCAGCGATGCCATTCAGCATGCACATGTTCCATTTGTGCAATCTTTATACAGTAAATATCCAAATACAACCTTGGTTACCTGTGGTGTAGACGTAGGGTTACCAGATGGACAGATGGGGAACAGTGAGGTGGGTCACCTCAATCTTGGAGCAGGCAGAGTAGTATACCAGGAATTGGAACGCATTAATGTAGCCATTCGCAACAAAAGTTTTCATGAAAACCCAATGCTGCTGGAATCTATCCGTTATTGCAAAAGAGAAAACAAAACGCTCCACCTCATTGGCTTGATAAGCAATGGTGGCGTTCACTCACACATCAATCATGTTAAAGCAATTGCAGATACCTGTGCTGCGGAGCAGTTTACCAATGTATTGGTTCATGCCTTTACAGATGGCAGAGATACAGATCCAAAAAGCGGCTATCGTTTTATAGAAGAGTTACAGGAACATCTCAAAAATTCGGCTGGAAGCATTGCTACCATCACCGGAAGATATTATGCCATGGATCGCGATAAAAGATGGGAGCGGGTGAAGATAGCGTACGACGCCATGGTGAACGCAACCGGAGAAAAAAGCATCGATTTGCTAGAGAGCATCAAAGCTTCCTATGAACAAAACATTACGGATGAGTTTTTACAGCCCATCATCAACAGTAAATTAAATGAAACAAGGATACGGGAGGGTGACGCAGTCATAAGTTTCAACTTCAGAACAGATCGTTGCAGAGAGATCACAGAAGTGCTTACGCAACAGGCATTCCCTGAGTATGAAATGAGTCCGCTTTTTCTCCATTTTACCACCATGACCTTGTACGATCATGCGTATAAAAATGTTCAAATAATTTTTGAAAAAGACAACCTCAATGATACGCTGGGCGAAGTGTTGAGCAAACATGGTAAAACACAACTTCGGATGGCAGAAACAGAAAAATATCCGCATGTCAGTTTCTTTTTTAGTGGCGGTAGAGAAATTCCTTTTGAAGGTGAAACCCGCATTATGGTACCCTCTCCAAAAGTGGCTACCTACGATTTGCAACCAGAAATGAGTGCACATGAAGTGTGCGAAAAAGCCATTAAAGCCATTGAAGAGGATAGCCCTGATTTTATTTGCCTAAATTTTGCCAATGCAGATATGGTGGGTCATACCGGCGTATGGGAAGCAGTGATTAAAGCAGTGGAAACAGTAGATCTATGTGTAGAAAAATTGGTGACAGCGGCATTGGCAAGAGATTATTGCGTTTTTTTAACTGCCGATCATGGGAATGCCGATTATGAAATTAATGAAGATGGCACCCCTAATACGGCGCATACGCTAAATCCTGTTCCACTTTTTATCATTGATAACCATTGGGAAGGAAGTGTAAGCCCTGGAAAGCTGGGAGATATTGCACCTTCCATTTTAACGATGATGAATCTACCCATTCCAGCAGCAATGACAGGCCAAGTATTATTTTAACCACCCACTTAAAAACAGCACATGAAAAAAGTATTAAAAACGATCGCAATTGCCTTATTGGTAATTTTAGTATTGGTTCAGTTTTATCCCCGGCCCACCAAAAACATTGGGCTGGCCAGCAATGATATCAGCGTTTCGCATGCGGTTCCCACAGGCGTAAAAGAATTACTGAACACTTCCTGCTACGACTGTCACAGCAACACCACAGTGTATCCATGGTATGCTAACATCCAACCCGTAGCGTGGTGGTTAAACGAGCATGTAGTGGATGGCAAAAAAGAACTCAATTTTTCAGAATTTGGCAATTACAATTTAGCCCGTCAGTTTCACAAGTTGGAAGAAGTAACAGAAGTGATTGAAACAAATGAAATGCCGCTGGAATCCTATACCATTATTCATGGTGATGCCAAACTTTCTCCAGAAGAAAAACAGGTGTTATTGAATTGGGCTGCCGACCTTAGACAAACAATGAAAAATAAGTATCCTGCAGACAGTCTCATCAGAAAAAAGAAATGACCATTCGTTTCAAACCCTTTGCATTTTTAATTAGTTTGCTCTTGCTGCAAAATGTTTCCTTTTCACAAAAAAAAGAAGCTGATGCGGATAGCCTCCGTCATGCGTTGAATCTTGACGAACTGGTACTTTCTGTAAGTAAGTGGGAGCAAAACAAAAATGAAATTCCCCAAAAGATCATAGACATCAATCAAAAAACGATCATTAGAAACAACCCGCAAACAAGTGCCGACATGATGTCGCAAACAGGCGCCGTATTTGTACAAAAAAGCCAGCTCAGTGGTGGAAGTCCTATGATACGTGGTTTTGCTACTAACAGGGTGTTGATGGTGGTTGATGGCGTTAGAATGAACAATGCCATTTACAGAAGCGGCAATTTGCAAAACATCATCAGCATCGATCCACAAACGCTTCAAAAAGCTGAAGTAGTTTTTGGTCCTGGCGCCATTATCTATGGCAGCGACGCTATTGGTGGGGTGATGGATTTTCATACTACAGAACCGCTTTTTTCATCCACCAAAAAAACGATGTTCAATGCCAATATCATGACTCGGTATGCCAGCGTTAACCATGAAAAAACCATGCACGGCAATGTGAATGTTGGTGGAAAAAAATGGGCAATATTTAGCGCGTTCACTTACAGTGATTTCGACGATTTGAAAATGGGTAAACGGGGGGGGCACGAAAGTTATCTTAGGAAGAATTATATTCAGCGTATTGGCGGTAGCGATAGTATCTTAGAAAATAAAAATCCGCTCGTACAAAAATTCAGTGGGTATGAACAATTGAATTTGTTGCAAAAATTAAAAATTATCATTTCTGAACATCTCCACTTCCAATATGGGTTTCATTTTTCGCAAACCAGTACTGCACCCAGATACGATAGGTTGTTGCAGGTTCGTAACAATCGACTTCGGTTTGCAGAGTGGAATTATGGCCCCATGATATGGCGGATGCACCATGCAAACTTGGTACACACCAAAAAGAATTTTATTTATGATGAGGCTAGGTTCACCGCTGCCTACCAACATTACAATGAAAGCAGGATTGACAGAAGTTACGGGAGCAACAACCGAAACATTCAGGCAGAAAAAGTAGCGGCTTTTAGTATCAATTGGGATGCTTTTAAAACTATGGGAAAATCGGAATTATTTTACGGAATAGAATGGGTAAACAATAAAGTAGGTTCGGTGGGTTTGAAGGAAAACATTGGTACAGGAAACAGTGTGCCATCGCTAAGCCGATACCCTGATAGAAGCCTTTGGAGCAGTGCAGGCTTATATATCAGTCATAAGAGGAATATCGGTAAAAAATTTACGATGCTCCAAGGCTTAAGATTGAGTAGCAATAGGCTTTCTGCTAATTTTGATACCAGCTTTATTGCCTTCCCATTTCTGGCTGCCAGCATTAAGGATGCGGCGCTTACTGCCAATCTGGGATGGGTGTATCGTTCCAAACCCGGGTTACAATTCAATGCCAATTTTTCTACTGGTTACAGAATGCCCAATATTGATGATATAGGTAAACTGTTTGAAACATCACCAGGCCTTGTAATTGTTCCCAATCCAAATTTGAAATCAGAATATGCCTACAATGCAGAACTGGGCGTTAGATACCAACGAGGCAATATTGGCAGCATAGAAATCAACGGATTTTTCACCAGATTAAACAATGCCATCGTAAGAAGGCCTCTCAAATTTAATGGCGCTGATAGCATCAACATCGGAGGAGGAAACAACGCAGTAGAAGCCTTGCAAAATGCGGCATTTGCCAATGTTTACGGAATTCAAACCATGTTCTCCATTAAACTTCATCAACAGGTTACCTTGCTCAACTTTGCCAATTTGATTGCAGGAAAGGAAACCGACGACAATAAAAATGTTCAGGTTCCATTGAGGCATGCCCCACCCTTTTTCGGCAATACCCAACTCAAATATGAAAAAGGTAAGTTGTCGGCAACCGCTTTCATAGAATACAATGCTGCGGTTAGCTACACTAATTTAGCCCCCTCAGAAAGGGCCAAAATAGATATTTATGCAAAAGATGGCAATGGCAATCCATATGCTCCCAGTTGGTACACTGTGAACTTAAGAACTGCATATCAATGCAATACAAAAACTGTTTTCACATTATCCTGGGAAAATATCAGCAACCAACAATACCGAGCTTACTCATCGGGTATTGTAGCAGGTGGCAGTAATTTGATGATCAGTTGTAGAACTGGCCTCTAACTCCAACATCTATCAGCGTTTCAGAAGCTTCCTGTTCCTGTTAAATTTTATAAATATGGGTGCCAAAGCAGCGGGTGTTGGCAATATTTTGTCTATATTGAGAGGGTAAAAATGTATATGCTTATGACCGAAGAGCAAATGCTTGTTGGGTGTATCAAAAACAACGCTACAGCGCAGGAAGAATTGTACCATCGGTTCAGTCCTAGAATGCTGGGTGTTTGTTATCGTTTTGCCAAAAACAGAGAAGACGCCGAGGATATGTTGCAGGAAGGTTTCATCAAAGTTTTTACCCAACTACATCAGTACAGAAATGAAGGTGCGCTAGAAGGCTGGATCAGAAGAATTGTAGTGCATACTTGCATCAACGTTCTGAAGAAAAATAAAAAATTTGCCGATAGTGTAGACATCATGCATGCCAATGGAATTCGTATCAAAGAAGATATGATACCATCTATTATGCAAGCCAAGCAGGTGGTAGAATGTATCAGACTACTTCCACTCGGTTACAGGACTGTATTGAATTTGTATGCTATTGAAGGATTTTCTCACAAGGAAATTGGCGACTTATTAGAAATTGGTGAAAGCACCAGTCGCAGTCAGTACACCAGAGCGAAAGCCATGTTGGAAGACATCCTAACAAGAAAAAATATTATTCCTAAAAATCGTAAAAACGACCTTGGAGCGGCGGCTGGATCCTGATCCCCGTTTTTCCTTGCTTACCAAAATCAAAAGCTGTTGTGAAAGAGATGGAACAAAATTTTTACAGAGACGAATTTGAACAAATGCTCAGGGATACCACTGATGATTTCAGAATGCATCCCCCCAGAAAAGTATGGCACAGCATTTATAATAATTTTCATCCAGACCGAAAATGGCCATCACTCGCAGTATCGCTCATTTTATTGGCTGCCATTCTATATATAGGCATCACGAATAACAACTCCATCAACAAAGAGAGAAATACATTGTCTGACAATATTTCCACCAAATCTTTGCTCGCTCAAAATCAATTGTTATACCAACCAGCCAATGTAGCTGTTCGCAGAAATCAGGATACAAAAATACCTTACACGGCACCCGAATCAGCAGTGGCCATTGAATTGAATGAACCACCTGTGGATCAAAATTTATATGCAGGAATGTCTGTTTCAAATGTAGTAGAAAGCTCATTGTTACCCACGTTTACCACTACCAATGCTAGCAACGTTTTAGAACAAGAACCCATCGCAACAAACGCCCATCGGGCCGATGGCTACGCTACACAAAACAACGTTGGTGTTGCAACACCTGATTACCATCAACAGCCAGCAACCACTTCTAAAAAGAACATCAACACTTCGTCTAATGCAGAAAATGTTCTTATAAAAGAAAGCGAACACTTAGCTCAAAACAGTGTAACAGACGTCGATCTAGCTAAGGTTTCCCCTAAAAAAACAACAGTAGATCTGCTGTTAAGCAAACCACAAATAGATGAAAAAGCATGGATAGAAGATTATGCCTTTCACAACAAGCGGAATAACAATAAATGGAAAAATAAGCTTTCCATACATTTTTACATCACCCCTTCTGTAGGTTATAGAACAAGGTTCAAGAACAATGATTTTGAACCCAGCTTTGGTCTGTTGCAACGCCCATCTACTGTTACCGACGCTGAAGTTATAACACAACAAGCTGCAATTAATATTGAAGCAGGTTCGGCTGTCATTAAAGAAATGAGCAAACGATGGAGGCTGAAAGCAGGCATACAATTCAATTACAGTAATTACATTACATACGCCCATAAGTTGCGGCACCCCGGGCAAACAACAGTTTTACAGAATAACCTCAATTCTGGAGGATTGATGCCCGTTTCCTACAGCAGCAATTACGGTAATGTTTTGGGTGAGAACGAGAGCCAACTCAATAATAGTTCTGTACAACTATCAATACCCATTGGCGTAGATTATAAATTGATGGGCAATGGAAAAGTGAATTGGTACGCGGGGGCAAGCTTACAACCAGGATTTATATTGGATGGCAATGCGTATTTGGTTTCTGCAGATTACAAACATTTTGCTGAAGACAGAAGTTTGTTGAGAAGTTTTAATCTAAACAGCTCATTAGAAACCTTTGTAAGCATCAAGGCCCCATCGGGAACCATGATCAACTTGGGCCCCCAACTTAGGTATCAACTGATGTCTACCCACACCAAACAATACACCTATACCGAAAAATTGTACAACATCGGATTTAAGATTGGCATTACTAAGAATTTGTAATCAATATAAGTTTACAAGATATAGGGCGCAGATTTACCAATTGCTCCTTTTATACAAAAGCAACAGCTACACAAAACCTACTCTAACGCTTGCTTGTGCATTCATCCCGTCACGGGTTTTAAAAATATATCAACCGAAAAATCTACCTGCTTACTACTGCAGAATCGTTATTACATCTTAATTAGATTATTTTTGCTGCAACATTCTCAAAATCGGATACATGAAAAAACTGATCACCATACTATTCATAAGTATTTCCCTGCAAGCTTGTAACCAGCAGGCTAAAAATGAAAACCCTCCCGCTGCAATAGAAGAACGCATGTCATTTTTTCCGGTAACGAGTTATATCAAAGGCCAAATAACGGAGATCACAACCTATGGTTTGGCTCCTTTACAATACGACCTTCGTTCCAGCAAAAAAGATTCAATATGGCTTAACGCAGCTGCGTTAGACACCGTGTTTAAGGAATTTTTAGAGCCCTTAATAGACAGCACCAACCTTATTGAAACATATGAAGAAAGCAAATTTGTAGATCAAACCATCGACGCTTTTACCTTCACCTACACCCCTAAAAACGAAACCGATACCACCCTTGTTATTAAAAGATGGGATGTTTACATCAGCACCAAAACCAACAAAGTGCAAAGGGTCTTTATAATTAAAAGAGCAGGTAAAAAAGAATTGCAGCTTACCTGGCAAAACGATGAATGGTGTTCGATCAGAACCATCGGAGAAGATACTAATGGTAAATTGGTGGTAGAAAAAGAAGCATTGATTAAGTGGAAATACGATTAACGACATGACAGCGCAAGAATTTTCAAGTATAGCACCCAGCATTCCAACTTCGCCTGGTATTTACAAATATTATGATGCAGAGAGCAGATTGATCTATGTGGGCAAGGCCAAACACTTACGCAAAAGGGTGAGTAGTTATTTCAGCAAAACTTTACAGAGTTACAAAACAATGGAGTTGGTGAGCCGAATCTGCAAAATTGAATTCACCATAGTAAACAGCGAACAAGATGCTTTTTTGCTGGAGAACTCGCTCATCAAAGAATACCAACCCCTCTTCAACATCAATTTAAAAGATGACAAAACCTATCCATACATCGTTGTAAAAAATGAAGATTTCCCAAGGGTTTTTTTTACCAGAAAAAAAATAAAAGATGGTTCTCAATATTTTGGTCCATACACTTCTGTAGGCAAAGTGCGCGACATATTGGATGTGATCAAACAAAACATTCCACTCAGAACTTGTAAACTACCCCTTACACCTGCCAACATCGAAAAGAAAAAATTCAAGGTTTGTTTGGAATACCATCTCGGCAACTGCAAAGGACCCTGTGAAGGATTACAGTCATTAGAAGATTACGACGATGGGATACTACAACTCAAACATATTCTAAAGGGCAATATAAGTCCGGTATTACAATATTTTAAACAACAGATCAAGTTGCATGCAGAACAAATGGAATTTGAAAAGGCGGCCATTTACCAATCTAAAATAGAGCACTTACAACAGTATCAGTCAAAATCTACCGTGGTAAATACCAGCTCGGGTACTATTGATGTGTTTAGTATTATTGAAGAAGGTGACCAGGCTTTTGTGAATTACTTGGCAGTGAGCAATGGCAGCATTATTCAAACAAAAACCATTACCCTGGTAAAGAAGCTGGAAGAAACCGCAGCAGAGGTTTTGTTGTTTGCGGTAGCTACCCTTCGGGAGGCCTTTGAAAGTGAAGCCAAAGAAATCATTGTTCCATTTTTGATAACGTATCCCGAAATGGATATAACGGTAACCGTTCCTAAAGCGGGCGACAAGAAAAAATTATTGGACCTGTCACAAAAAAATGCTGATTATTTTTTGAAAGATCTGGAAGAGAAAAAAATACTTCGGTTAGAAGATAAAACAGCTGATGAAAAGATACGGGTGTTGCAGCAGATGCAGGTAGACCTCCAATTGGGAGAAGTGCCATTACACATTGAATGTTTCGATAACTCCAATTTCCACGGTAGTTATCCGGTAGCAGCAATGGTGTGTTTTAAAAATGGGGAACCGAGTAAAAAAGATTACCGTCATTACAATATCAAAACGGTAACAGGCATCAACGACTTTGCCAGTATGAGTGAAGTGGTTTTAAGGCGATACCAACGCCTTATAGCGGAGAATGCTGAACTACCTCAGCTTGTGATCATTGATGGCGGCAAAGGCCAACTAGGGGCTGCATTAGAGAGTATAGAAGCTTTGGGTCTAATTGGACAGATGACACTGGTGGGATTGGCAAAAAACAAAGAGGAACTTTTTTTTGCCGGAGACACGCAATCGCTTCAACTACCCTGGGAAAGCGAATCTTTAAAATTGATTCGAAGAATAAGGGATGAAGTACACCGTTTTGGCATAACATTTCACAGAAACAAGCGCAGTAAAGGCACTTTCAGCAATGAATTGGAGGGCATTAAAGGTATTGGCAAACAGACTGCCACGATGTTATTGAAAGAATTCAGATCAGTTACAAGAATCAAAGAAAAATCGTTGGATGATTTATCTGCTGTAATCGGGGAGCAAAAAGCCAAAATTCTGATGAAGGGGCTTGGGATGGAGGCATAAAAAAGGGCCAGTATAAAAATACAGCCCCGCTTTAAAATCCAATATCCTATGAAAAACCGATACAAAAATATGGGTATATAAGGCTAAACCAATACCACATGAGTGGTATTACACAAAAATTACAATCTGTTAACATGGGGGCATAAAAAAGGGGCCAGTATAAAAATACAGCCCCGCTTTAATATCCAATATCCTATGAAAAACCGATACAAAAATAACTATTCTAGCAGGCTGAAGCAATACCCTATTAAGGGTATATTTAAGTTCTTTTTTTGACAATACACCGTTGTATTAAAGAATAATACCAATAAAAAACCCTCCAAAAGGAGGGTTTTCATATACATATAAGTCAGTGTTGGTATTAATATGACCACAAATCCTGTTCGTAGTTGAACACCTTTTCTTTGATGGTTTCACCTTCTAACAATTGCAGAATTTTGTTGTCTGACAAACCTTTGTAGTTTTTAATAAACTGATCATAAGGATTGTCAATGGTACTTTTGATGATTCTACCATGGAACATTCTGCTTTCAAATAGCTCTTCCCAGCTCATCCGTGCGCCGAAGTTTTTACCATTGTACACCTCGTATTTGGCGAAAACGGGTCTCATGTCAGGATAATAAACCCAAAAAACATCCGTTTCACCTAAATCTAAACCTTGTGGGGTAATGATTCTTTGAACTGGTGCTATTCCGAGTATTCTCCAAAACAATCTTGAACTTTCTTTATCAAAAACCACCTCTTCCTTAATTCTAAACTTGTAGATAGAGTCAAGATTGATTTCGTTTCTTTTTTTAACAGGGGCAATTGGCTCACCCGCTTCGTTAAACATTGGAACTTCAATTTCAGGGCCAAGTATTTTTTCAGCTACCTGTGCTTTGGTTAACGGAGTCGTAAACCTATCGTCTATGGCATCAAATACGGTAACAGCGCTGTCTTGGATGGCTTGTAATAAAATAGAAATAAAACGTTGGTTACCGTTGTCCTGATCAGCCGAATACCTAAATGGCAGATTGATTTTTTCTCTGGTATCAATTTCTCTCCAAATTTTATGACGATATACTGCATCATCAGCTCTCAAATGTTCATATGCCAGCGGAGTTCTATCTCGAATTGCATCATCATCTACTGCACCATCGCGCCGCAATGATTTTGCGATCTTCTTGATAGGTAAACTGTCCATAACACGAGGTGCTGGGGCGATAGCTACTGCCGCAACAGTATCAACTGAAGGTTTAGCAGCTTGCACTTTTGCATTAGTGGTAGTTGTAGTGGTTCTTTTTGCTGATGTACGTTTTGCAACAGGAACTTTTTTCTTTTGAGCAAAAGCTGCATCAGATACTCCACAAAACATCACCATTAAAACGACCAACCTGATTAATTGACTTTTCATTATCTTAATTTTAAATAATCTTAATATAGCGTTATAGCTGCTTCATCGATTGTTCTAACACCATCAGGACCCTGTACTTTAACATTTACGAATGTAATTGAAGATCCAGGACCACTTCTATCAATTAACGCTTTTACGCCTGATAAATTGCCATTAGAAATTGTTCCTTGTTGAGTTGCAGGAAAGTTAGCGCCTGAAAAATAAACAGTGGCACTTACTACTGTGAATTTTAAGTTAAACAAGAAATCATCTCCTAGATCTGCACGACAAAACTGTTGGCTTTTAAATTCAACTGCAGGAACCCTTGCTTTACCTGAACCTACTTTGAAAACTGGATTCGGTATTCTTCTTACTCTGAAATCAAATTTACTTGGAGCACTTCCCTCCACATTTACAGTAATGCTAGCTGGCCCAAGCGCGTTAACCTTAACAGTTCTCTTTGAACCTGAACCGCTTATAGTACCGTTGGTCATACTTACCGTTGTTTTATCCCAACCTTTTGGAGAACCAATCGTAACAGGATTATCAATACCAAGATAGAAAACATTCATAGCATCTAACATCACAGCTGCGCCACCTGGAGTACCAACCGTGTATTTCAAATCGTAACTTTTGGTTTCTTTTGTACCATCGGGTTTAGTAAAGGTTACGGATACAGGAACTGATTTTGCTCCACCACCGTCTACACTGAACTCTCTAATAGCCACACCATCCGCATCAACTGGAACAGATGTTCCACCAATGGTAATTTGAGGTTGCGCTGCAGTACTAAAAGCACCTACACCAGCTGTAATGGTAACTTTTTCGCCTGGCATTACATAGTTAGAACTTTGACCAACAATGGCCGCAAACTTGTCATAAATAACTTTTACTTCCCCAATTTTGTTGTGTGCGAAAGTAACCACCTGGTTTTCAGCGTTTTTCACGTTGTTTTGCAATTTGCTCAACAAAGTAATGGCTGCTACAGTTGGCATCATACGAAACGATGAAGTAGTGTTGTCTTTTCCATCGGCTGAAACTTCAACTGGAAAAACGGATTTGAATGCGGAATTGATAGAAGAATCAATGTTAAGCATCGCTGTTCTGTATGCTTTTAATTTATCATCTAATTCTTTCCCTTTTTTCTCAGTATCCATTAAACGCGATGAAGCATTTAAATCGTCTAATTTGTATTCTTCCTCTTCTTTTCCAGTCTCTTTGTTCATGACCATTCTTCTTCCAGAAGCAACTTTTAGATCCATCTTCAAAGTTTCGATGTAATCTATCATACTTTTCGACAAGTTTTTTGCTTGGTCAGCTTTACCACCCCACAGCTCAGCGTTTGCTTTGGTAGTAGGATCTGCTTTTTTAGCTGCAAATGACTTGAATAAAGTGACGTTTGCTGTTTCAATATTAACGTTTGACTTCATCAAACTTGTGTCAACCGTTTTAAAGGCATCGATTACCTCAGCAGAAACGTTTAATGCAAGTAGTGCAGTAAGCACTAAATACATCAAATTGATCATCTTCTGCCGGGGCTCTTTGGGCATTGCCATAATTCAATAGTATTAATGGTTTTTATAATGTTGTTTGGATCAGACCTTATCTAAGTTTTTTATAACTTAAATTAAGACTTTGTTTGCATGGCACTTAGCATGTTACCGTAAACGGAGTTCAATTTGCTTAGGTTGTTTGCCAAAACGCCGATTTGATCTTTTGCTTTGTTAGCGTCATCAACACTACTCATCATTACCTGACTAGCTTCGGCCATTTTACCGTAAAAACCATTCAAAGCTTTTAAGTGATTGTTGCTTTCTTTCAGTTCCAACTCATAAATAGTATTCAATGAACCCAGGTTCTTTGTTAACACTTGTACTTGTTCGTGGAAACCTCTTGCACTTTCAGATGCATTGTTGAAAGAAGACATCGTTGAAGCACTGTTATTGAAAGCAGTACTCATAGTAGTGATGGCTATTGTTGCTTCTTTTGTTTTAGCACCAAAATCGCTTGTAGACTTTACTACATCACCAACTTCTGAGATGCCAGATACGGTTTCACCTAATTTTTGGAAACCTTCCCCTAATTTTTTCAAATTGGTTGGAGTAATGTCGGCTTCCGCCAGCATTTTGTCCATGCTTTTTAAAGCAGGATTATCAGTGTCTGCTGATGCAGTTGCCATTGGTGCTTCTGGAGGAGGAGCAATCATGTAAAGCAATGCATAACCTAAAAAGATAGCGGCCTCCGTATAAAGACCTATTTTAAGCCAAAGATCTGCCCCTGGAGCATGGGTGATTTTGAAAAGAGCTCCAAGCAGAACAGGTACAGCCGCAGCTGAAACTAAAATATTGAGAATACGATCGACGGGGCGTGATTGACCAGCAGCCATAATTGAAAAAATTTTTAAGTTTTAAATGGGGATTGTTTGTGAATTTTTATTAGAGAATGAATACCCATTTCACCTTATTCAGGTGAAACGGGTATCAGGCATTTAAAGTAAGTTGAATTAGAAATTTCTCTCTAGGCGTTTGAAATTATTGAAGTTATTTATTTTTTACGTCCGGCAGAAGGCGGTAAATCAATCACACACCTAAAACCTATGTAAGATTTTGATGTATCCTGGTACTCGTAATTCCGTGTGCTTGTTTGCAGAAAATGAGCCACATCTTTCCAGCTACCACCACGCAATACTTTTCTTTGCATTCTTGGCGCATCAGCCTTTGTAGCTCTGTAGCGGATATCTGGGTTCATATCGTGCTGAAAGTTATAACCACCCTCGTAATACAAAGAAGACGTCCACTCTGCAACGTTTCCAGCCATATTGTACAAACCGAAATCATTTGGCCAGTAAGCATCTGCTCTCACCGTATAGAAACCACCATCTTCTGGATAGTTACCTCTACCAGGCTTAAAGTTAGCCAACAAACATCCTTTTTTGTTTCTCAAATAAGGGCCACCCCATGGGTAGTTCATTTGTGAGCGGCCTCCACGTGCTGCATATTCCCATTGGGCTTCTGTAGGCAAACGGAAATCGGTTTCAGACGTTCTTTTTTTACTTTCTAGGAAACTGTTTAAGTAATTGGTTCTCCACTCACAAAATGCTGTGGCTTGTTTCCAACTAACACCTACAACAGGATAATTGCCGAAAGCAGGGTGACTGTAATATTTTTTGGCCATTGGCTCGTTGTAAGAATAAGCAAAGTCTCTTACCCAAACCAATGAATCTGGATATATCGCAATGGGTTCTTTAATGATAAAAGCAGACCTTGGAATAGTTTCATCTCTGTTATTGGCTGCGGCCTTGTAGTCGAATATTTCTGACTGGTAGACTATTTTTTTAGCATCCAGCTCTTTTTTACCAAAAATTCTGTTGTCTGGAGTAACAATCATCGCATCAATTTTTTCGATAGTTGCTTTATCGGCCCACTTGATGGTTTTTACTTTTTTCCAGTCTACTTGTTCAACCCCATCAACGTTTTGTTTCACGAAGCCCATAAGTTTCGCAGCAGTGGAATCACGAACCCAATTGGTGAATTGGCGATATTCATTGTTGGTAACCTCAGTGGCATCCATCCAAAATCCGCTGATAGAAACGGCTTTATTACGTGCAGTGAAAGCGTAGTTTACATCTTCGTCGCTGGGGCCCATATGAAAAACTCCTGGCGGTACATACACCATACCTACTGGCTTAGTGAGCGTCCACTTGGCAGCTGGAGCTACTCCGTGCAGTTGCCCGTCGTTGCTCAAAGCGCCCGAATTCTTTTTTCCACCAAGCATTTTACAGCTCGTAGAAGTACTTACAATAGCAACTAATGCTAATAAATAGAATAACCGATTATTCATTTTTTTAAACTTTGAGGGTGGTAGCAAATGTAATGATTATTTTGGTTTAACATCACTTGGCTTAAATTCGTTTCAATTAATTTTTAAAACATTTTTTAGCTCACCTGAATATAATAAACGCAGTATGTGTTTAAATATTGTGTACGATGATGGGTATTATCTGCTTTTTTTTAGCTCGTTTAACAAGTCTTCTGCAGTATAAACAGGTGGTTTACACGCGTAATCCCCACATAAATAAAGCTTTACATCATATTCAAAATCTTTATTCTGTAGCATGGGGAATATGTGTACCTGAGTGCTGCTCTGCACAATTTTATTGGGCAAATAATAACTCAATATTTTTTTTAAAGTGGGCATAATATTTTTGCCGGTTATTACAATTTCATTGATTCCAGCAGTTTGTCGCAGATAAATACCCGCCCAAACGGCAAATGAACCCGGATGTTTTTGCATGGCTGCACTCATGCCCTGCAACATGCCAGCCCCTTTTTGTAGCCAGGTTGTATTGTTAAAAATAACCCCTAGGTATAACAGATTTTCAGCCATTACCGCATTTGCTGATGGTGTGGCTCCGTCATACAATTCTAGTTTTCGTACCACAATATCCTGCTGCGCCGCGTGAGAGAAAAAAAGGTATTCACTGTCCACATCAGCAAAATGCTCCAATACATAGTTGCAATATTCCTGCGTGTCTAGGAGGTATTGCTGGTTGCCAGTGGCTTCCTGCAATGCGATGCCAGCCTGAATCAAATAGGCGTAATCATCTAAAAAAGCAGGGAATCTTGCATCCACTTTTTTGTAACTATGTATCAATAAAAAGGTCTCCGACTTGTCTTTGAAATTTTCCTGTACAAATTTGTACAAATCAATGGCTTCTTGCAAGTAGGATTCTTCACCCAAAGCTGAGGCAGCTTTGCAGAAAGCCTGGATTAGAAGTGCGTTACAACTCAATATAATTTTATCATCCGTTCCTGGCCTTATCCTTCCCTGCCTAACATCTAGGAGCAGCTGGGCGTATACTGCCATTTGAACTTTTAGCGTTTCTTCTGCTAACCCGTGTCTCGCCGCCAATATTTTTAAACTTTCTGTAACATGTAGTATGTTGGTATGCTCCCAATTTCCGGTTTCAGTAATGTTGTAGTATTCACAAAACAACGCTGCTCCTTCACCCAATCTGGCTTCAACTTCTTCTTTTGACCATGTATAAAACTTCCCCTCCACCCCTTCACTATCCGCATCCAAAGCGGTGTAAAAGCCACCATTGGGGTCTTTCAACTCGTTTAGCAAAAACGACAAGGTGTGCTGTATTCCTTCCTTGAATAAGTTATCTTTTGTAGCCTGATACGCTTCAGAGAGCACCATCACAAAAAGTGCATTGTCGTACAACATTTTTTCGAAATGGGGCGCCAGCCATTCATTGTCTGTACTGTATCTAGATATTCCCCCACCCAACTGGTCATAAATACCGCCATGCAACATTTTTTGAAGCGTTAAAATGGCTTGTTCAAGTGCTTCTTCGCTGTTGTAAAGATGATGGTACTGTAATAAATATTGTACCGAATAAGTTTGTAAAAACTTGGGAGCTTTTCCAAAACCACCATCCTTAGTATCTGCATTCAACAACAAGTTATTCGCCATCAAACTGCAGGTACTTTCCTGATAAAATGTTGCTGGTGAAATCCATTCTTGTTGCAGAGAAC
>Ga0247722_10000268_pt1 | contig 33739 bp, 31 predicted proteins | sample MSEWelMarce3H_FC_FD_189094 | JGI IMG/M metagenome (GOLD analysis project Ga0247722, IMG submission 189094) | Subsurface sediment microbial communities from gas well in West Virginia, United States - MSEEL Well Study Marcellus 3H_FC | ecosystem: Environmental > Terrestrial > Deep subsurface >... | reverse complement strand
GGTTAATACTATTTCATCGGCTTTAGGACTCAATTTTAAACGGATTCAATTCACTCCCGATTTGATGCCCTCGGATATTTTAGGTAGTGAAATTTTAGACGAAAACCGTCAGTTTAAATTTATTAAAGGGCCCGTTTTTTCTAATATAATTCTAGCAGACGAAATTAACAGAACACCGCCTAAAACGCAAGCAGCTTTACTCGAAGCTATGCAAGAACGATCGGTTACTATTGCAGGACATAATTATAAATTAGACTTGCCTTACTTTGTTTTAGCGACCCAAAACCCAATTGAACAAGAAGGTACTTATCCTTTGCCAGAAGCGCAATTGGATCGATTTATGTTTGCTATTAAACTTGATTATCCAACTTTTCAAGAAGAAGTTTTAGTCGTAAAAAGTACAACTTCAAATCTAAAGCCAATTATTACGCCATTATTTATGGCTCAAGAAATAATTGATTTTCAAGAGTTGATTCGTCGAATTCCAGTTGCAGATAACGTAATTGAATATGCTGTTACTTTGGTTGGAAAAACCAGACCTAAAAGCCCTCTTTCTACTGATTTTGTTAATAATTATCTTGATTGGGGAGCAGGGCCAAGAGCTTCTCAAAATTTAATATTAGCTGCAAAAACACACGCTGCTTTTAATGGCAAATTTTCGCCAGATATTGAAGATGTAAAAGCAGTAGCCACAGGGATACTTCGACACAGAATAATTAAAAATTATAAAGCTGATGCTGAAGGAATTTCTGAAGAAATGATTATAGATTCCCTATTGTAAAACAGCATAAAATTGATCAAAGACTTTAGTACCAGTGCTAAAGTCTTTTTTTTGTATAGGAGTAGTTTCATTTTTGAATATTTTTTATTTTTCACCCTTTTTATTCTATTATTTTCAATAAAAAATAGTAAAATCTAATTTTTAATAAAATATCGTAAACGTAAAAGATAATTGATTAAAAATTTTCAAATCGATTTCTGTTTTCTTAAATTTGCTTACAAATTAAACTTATTTCACATTATGGCTTTAGATAATAAAATGAATCTGTACAACGATTACATTCAAGAAATTGAAGAAAGAAAAGGGCAAGGATTACATCCAAAACCAATTGATAGCGCCGAATTACTAAGCGAAATTATATCGCAAATTAAAGAAGATTATTCTCCAAACAGAGAAGTTTGTTTACACTTTTTCATTTATAATACCTTACCCGGCACAACAAGTGCGGCAGGTAAAAAAGCCTATTTCTTAAAAGATATTATTCTAGGTAAAGAAGTAGTTAATGAAATCACTCCCGATTTTGCATTTGAATTGTTGTCTCACATGAAAGGAGGAACCTCTATTGAGGTTTTACTTGATTTAGCTCTAGGAAATGATGTGGCAATTGCAAAACAAGCGGCAGACGTGCTTAAAACACAAGTTTATCTTTATGATGCTGACACGGCTCGTTTGAAAGACGCCTACACAAACGGAAATGCAACTGCCAAAGATATATTAGAAAGCTATGCAAAAGCGGAGTTTTTTACAAATCTGCCAGAAATGCCAGAAGAAATAAAAGTTGTAACGTTTATAGCTGGTGAAGGAGATATATCAACCGATTTATTATCACCTGGAAACCAAGCGCACTCGCGTTCGGATCGTGAATTGCACGGAAAATGTATGATTACACCTCAAGCTCAAGATGAGATTCAAGCCCTTCAAGCCCAGCATCCTGACAAAAGTGTGATGTTAATTGCTGAAAAAGGAACAATGGGTGTTGGATCTTCTAGAATGTCGGGTGTTAATAACGTGGCGCTTTGGACAGGTAAACAAGCAAGTCCTTACATTCCGTTTGTGAATATTGCACCAATTGTAGGTGGAACCAATGGAATCTCTCCAATTTTCCTTACTACTGTTGACGTAACAGGAGGAATTGGAATTGACCTAAAAAACTGGGTTAAGAAAACCGATGCCAATGGTGAGCTTGTTCGTGATGAAAATGGTGATCCAATTTTAGAACAAGTATATTCTGTAGCTACAGGAACGGTTTTAACCATCAATACTAAAGCTAAGAAATTATATAATGGTGCTCAAGAATTGATTGATTTATCAAAATCATTCACACCACAAAAAATCGAATTTATCAAAGCAGGCGGATCGTATGCCATTGTTTTTGGTAAAAAAATTCAAACTTTCGCTTGTAAAGTATTAGGAATTGATATTCCAACTGTTTTTGCTGCTTCAAAAGAAGTGTCTGTTGAAGGACAAGGACTTACTGCCGTTGAAAAAATATTCAACAGAAATGCAGTAGGTAACACTCCAGGTAAAGTATTGCATGCGGGTTCAGATGTTCGTGTTGAGGTAAATATTGTTGGCTCGCAAGACACAACAGGCTTGATGACTGCTCAAGAGTTAGAGTCGATGGCCGCTAAAGTAATATCGCCAATTGTTGACGGGGCCTACCAATCAGGTTGTCATACGGCATCTGTTTGGGACAAAAAAGCACAAGCTAATATTCCGAAATTGATGCAATTTATGAATGACTTTGGATTGATTACTGCTCGTGATCCAAAAGGGGAATACCACGCCATGACGGATGTAATTCATAAAGTACTGAACGATATTACTATTGACGAATGGGCAATAATTATCGGTGGTGATTCACATACTAGAATGTCTAAAGGTGTTGCTTTTGGAGCTGACTCAGGTACTGTTGCATTAGCATTAGCCACAGGAGAAGCGTCAATGCCAATTCCAGAATCGGTTAAAGTAACCTTTAAAGGTGCAATGAAAGAATACATGGACTTCCGTGATGTGGTTCATGCTACTCAGGCTCAAATGTTGCATAAATTTGGTGGCGAAAATGTGTTTCAAGGTCGAATTATCGAAGTGCATATTGGAACATTAACAGCTGATCAAGCCTTTACATTTACAGATTGGTCTGCCGAAATGAAAGCCAAAGCGTCTATCTGTATTTCTGAAGATGATACATTGATTGAATCGTTGGAAATTGCCAAAGGTAGAATCAAAATAATGATTGACAAAGGCATGGATAATGCAAAACAAGTGCTTCAAGGTCTTATCAATAAAGCGAATAAAAGAATTGAGGAAATTAAAACCGGTGACAAACCTGCTTTACGTCCTGATGCAAATGCCAAATATTATGCTGAGGTTGAAATTGATTTAGATATTATCAATGAACCAATGATTGCTGACCCGGATGTAAATAATAAAGATGTTTCTAAACGATATACCCACGATACAATTCGACCATTATCTTTTTATGGAGGAACTAAAAAGGTTGATTTAGGATTTATTGGTTCGTGTATGGTGCACAAAGGCGATATGAAAATATTAGCTCAAATGCTTAAAAACATTGAAAAACAAGAAGGTAAAGTGGAATTTAAAGCGCCTTTAGTGGTTGCTCCACCTACTTACAATATTGTTGATGAATTAAAAGCGGAAGGCGATTGGGAAGTATTGCAAAAATATTCTGGTTTTGAATTTGATGATAATGCACCTAAAGGAGCAGCCCGTACAGAGTATGAAAACATGCTATATTTAGAGCGTCCAGGTTGTAACCTGTGTATGGGGAACCAAGAAAAAGCCTCTAAAGGAGATACCGTTATGGCTACTTCTACTCGTTTGTTTCAAGGAAGAGTAGTTGAAGATACAGCTGAGAAAAAAGGAGAGTCATTATTATCCTCAACTCCAGTTGTAGTTTTATCAACTATATTGGGAAGAACACCTTCAATTGAAGAATACAAAAAAGCTGTGGAAGGTATTAATTTAACTTCGTTCGCACCACCTCATAAATTGTTGGTTCGATAAGCCTTACTTAAAATAAAAATGCCCTCATAAAGTTTTCTTTTGAGGGCATTTTTTTTATAAATAAATGCTACTAGTAGTACATAAAACGTCTTACTTTAGCAATATATTTTGCTAATCGAATTACTTGGTGACTGTATCCATACTCGTTGTCATACCATACATATAATACAACATTTTTTCCGTCAGCAGATACAATTGTTGCATTGCTGTCAAAAATGGCTGGAGCCGAAGTGCCCACAATATCTGACGAAACCAACTCATTATTTAATGAATATTTAATTTGCTCTACAAGTTCACCTTCTAGGGCATATTTTTTCATGATATTATTTATGGATTTAATATTGGTTTTTTTGCCAACCTCCAAATTAAGTACCACAAGTGAACCGTTTGGAACGGGAACTCTGATGGCATTGGATGTTAATTTTCCTTCAAGGCTTGGCAATGCTTTTGCAACAGCACTTCCAGCACCAGTTTCGGTGATGACCATATTTAATGCTGCGGCACGTCCACGACGGTATTTTTTGTGCATATTATCCACAAGATTTTGGTCGTTTGTGTAGGCATGAATGGTTTCTAAATGACCTTTTGTAACTCCCAAAGTATCTTCAACCGCTTTCAAAATTGGGGTTATAGCGTTTGTTGTACATGAAGCTGCTGAAAATATTGAAATTTCATCAGGGTTATATTCTTCATGATTTACGCCATATACAATATTTGGAACCCCTTTTCCTGGCGCAGTAAGTAAAACCTTGTCAACGCCAACAGAAGAAAGATGTCTTTTTAAAGCTTCTTCGGTAGTGAATGCGCCGGTATTGTCAATTACCAATGCGTCTTGAATACCGTATTTTGTATAGTCAATTTCTTCAGGAGTGTTGGCAGAAATGATATGAACAGTTGTACCATTAATCAGTAACGCATTGTTTTTTACATCGGCACTAACACTTCCTTCAAAGTCGCCATGTATTGAATCGTAACGCAATAGTGAGGCTCTTTTTTCTAAAAAAACGGCATCGTTTTTATCTCTAGTAACAATGGCTCTGAGGCGTAGCTGTTGTCCTTTACCCACTTTGCTCATCATTTCGCGAGCAAGTAGTCGTCCAATTCGACCAAAACCGTACAGTACAACGTCTTTTGGTTTTAACTCTTCGGTATCTTTTGCGTTTTTTAATTTGTCGATTACAAAAGCACGAGCATTATTGTACTTATCGTTATCCAAATGGTACTCAAACGTAAGTTTACCTATATCAATTCGTGATGGGGGTAAATCAAGGTTTAAAATTGCTTTTGCAATTTCAACTGAGTCAAAAACATTGATTGGTTTTTCAACAAATTCAACGGCATATTCGTGAAGGTTGATAATGTCGCTTACGTTTCTGTCAATCAATTGATTTCTGAAAAGAACTAATTCAATTGATTTATCGTACCATAAATCACTGATAATTTTAATAAATTCTACGCCTGCTTTTCGTCTGTCGGCTTGCAGTGCGATTTCTTTTTCGTAGTTACTTATACTCATTTGGATGAAATTTGTGTGTGTTTTTGAAATTTGTTGCAAAAGTAATCAACTATATCGTTTTCGTGAAATATTTTCAAGCTTTTTTTATGCTTTTTTCCTGATTTCTTCTGAAATGTAAAAGTCATCTCTAGCCCCGATTAAGCCGATATCCTCCTGTCCCGACGGTTCGGGACCGAAGGGCAAAGGAGATAAAGGCGAAAGCGGGACAAGTTGTGTGAGAAAGAAGTACGTGTGCTACCAAAAAACCACTTCCAAACTAGAAGTGGTTTTGAATTAATAATTTACTTTTTTTAAATAATAATGCGGGTTATTTGTCCTGATTTTGTAATTATTCGAAGGCTAATTCCTTGTTTTTCGTCTTTGTTGTTAAGCAACCTTGACACGGTTTCAACATCGGTAGCAGCCTCATTATCAATGTTTAATATAATGCTGCCAACCAATTCTTCTTTGTACGGTAGCAATCGTTCGTTTATAACGTCACTAATTTTTACGCCGTAGTCAATGCGGTATTTTTTCTTGTCTTGGGCTTCAATATTTTCAATTTCGATGCCTTTTAACTCGGTTTTTATCATGTCGTTTTTGACCAACACAACCGGAATCGATTTGGTGTTTCCGTCCCTAATCAAGGTTACGTTTACCTTGTCGTTTGGACGTTTTGTGTTGATGTAGCCCGATAATTCCGAAAAAGTGCTCACATTTGTATTGTCCAATTTCACAATAACATCGCCCTTGGTTATTCCCGCTTTTTCGGCGCCCGAATTTTTATTTACTTTCTTTACATACACACCTTCGGTTTGTTTAACGCCCAATTCTTTAGAAACGGTGCCATTCAATTCGGTTATTTCAACGCCTAAAATACCTCGTTGTACATTGCCAAATTCCATAATATCTTCAATAATTTTTCGAGTAATATTGGACGGTACTGCAAATGAATACCCTGCATAACTGCCGGTTGGCGACGAAATCATGGTGTTTATTCCGATCAATTCGCCATTAGTATTTACCAGCGCACCACCTGAATTTCCTGGGTTTACCGCCGCATCGGTTTGGATAAATGACTGAATGCCTTTGGTGTCCAAATTTCGAGCCTTTGCCGACACAATTCCTGCCGTAACCGTCGATGTTAAATTGTATGGGTTGCCCACCGCAAGCACCCATTCGCCCACTTTCACGTTGTCAGAATCGGCAAAAGTTGAAAAAGGCAGCTTTTCATCGGCATCAATTTTCAGCAATGCAATATCCATTTTACTGTCGGTACCAACCAGTTTTGCCTTGTACACTTTTTTGTTATTGAGCGTAACTTCCAGCTCCGACGCATCTTTAATCACGTGATTATTAGTTACAATATACCCATCTTCCGAAATGATTACACCACTCCCAGTGCCCACTTGCTCTTGCTGTTGCCCCCCTCTAGACCCATAAAAAAACTCCATAATTGGGTTATAAACGGTGCGCACCGACACATTTTTTACGTGCACCACAGTATGCACCGCTTGGTCGGCAGCATCCACAAAATCTACAGCTTCACTAGACAATCCAACACTTCTACCAATACCATTGGCTTGGGTTACAATAGAATCTCGATCTGCCCCTTTTTCAATAAATAATTTGTAACCGCCCAAAGTAGTAGCGCCACTCAATAAAGAAACCAAAAATAAACTAGATACTTTTTTCATAAACATTTTTCAATTTAACAAAACAAATCAACCCATAAAAAATGGTCAAATCCGTTTCAACGTTACTAATTACTTTACTAACACCAAAATTAATAAAAAAGTATTTTCATAAAATTGCTTTAACGCTCGTTTAACACACTTTAACGTATCATTAATATTTGTAACTTTGCTTTTCATTTGTAGCAAAAGGCTCGGGCTTTTTCTACAAACCATTTTCCTGCTATCGCCTTTATCTCCCTTGCCCTTCGGTCCCGAACCGTCGGGACAGGAGGATATCGATTCTATCAGGGCTAATTGATTTATCATAAAAACCAAACGCAAGCAACAGTGAAATTTTACAAATACCAAGGAACCGGAAACGATTTTGTCATGATCGATAATCGCGATTTATCATTTCCAAAGCACAACACAGCACTCATCAATACACTCTGCGACCGCCGCTTTGGCATTGGCGCCGATGGACTAATATTGCTAGAGAACGATTCTAATGTAGATTTTAAAATGGTCTATTTCAATGCCGATGGTAACGAAAGTTCCATGTGTGGCAACGGCGGACGATGTATTGTAGCCTTTGCAAATCACCTCAAAATTATTGAAAACACAACCCATTTTATCGCCACCGATGGTCCTCATTTTGCAACCATCCTTGAAAACGGAACCATTTCATTACAAATGAAAGATGTAGATGAGGTTTTTATTCACGATAACTATGTTTTTTTAAACACAGGTTCACCACACCACGTTACCCAAGTAGATGACTTACAACAATTTGATGTAAAACAAAACGGAAAAACCATCCGCTATTCTGATTTATATGGTGATGCAGGAAGTAATGTTAATTTTGTATCTCAAATTTCAGATAATCATTTTGCAATCAGAACCTACGAAAGGGGAGTAGAGGACGAAACACTCTCTTGTGGTACAGGTGCTACAGCTGTTGCAATAGCCATGAACGCGCTTAATAAATCAACTAGCAACACCATTACGATTGATGTGCAAGGTGGTCAATTGGTTATTTCTTTTCAAGAAACAACAACTGGGTATCAAAATGTTTTTCTGCAAGGTGCTGCTCAGCTTGTTTTTGAAGGACAAATAAACATCGAAATCTAATGATTACTTTACAAGGAAATACACTTTTTTTAAGAGCCTTAGAGCCTGAAGATCTTGATTTTATTTACACAATCGAAAACGACCAAACCATTTGGAATGTGAGCAATACGCAAACGCCCTATAGTAAGTTCTTGATACGTCAGTATTTAGAAAACGCACACCTAGATATTTTTGAAGCCAAACAATTGCGCCTCGCAATTTGCCAAAAACATACACATACCACCATTGGATTGATTGATTTATTTGATTTTGATCCGGTTAATAAGCGCGCAGGCATTGGAATTGTAATTCAGCATCAAGCCAATAGGGGCAAGGGTTTTGGTACAGAAGCATTGCAGCTACTCATTAATTATAGTTTTACTCATTTGCAATTGCATCAATTATATGCAAATATTGGCACTTCAAATGTGGCTAGTTGCACGCTTTTTACTACTTTTGGGTTTGAATTAGTAGGCATAAAAAAAGATTGGATGTTTCAAAACAATCAATTTCAGGACGAAGCCCTTTATCAATTAGTTAATCATCAACAAAAAATATGATCAATTTTACAAAAAAAAATAAAATAATAGTTGGAGTTTTGTCTTCAATACTAGTAATTACAGTGGTTTTCACAGTGTTGCAATTTTTTGTTTCAAACACCAATTTACCCAAAGAAGAGTTTTATGTTACGGTGCCAACTGGATCAAATTACGAAGATGTTAAAAAAATAATGGCGCCTTACTTGAAAGGAATGAGTGGTTTTGAAATGATGGCAAGTATAAGGTCCTATAATAAAAATGTTAAGCCAGGAAGATTTCTGCTAACTCAAGGAATGGGGAATTATAAGATAATTGCTTCCTTACGACGCAATATTCCTGTAAAAATAGCCTTTAATAACCAAGAACGCTTGGAGGATTTATGTGTTAGATTAAGTTCTCAACTAGAACCCGACACTACCAAATTACTTTCTGTTTTTAAAGATTCAGTATTTTTGGCTCAAAATAATTTTACTAAACAAAATGTTTTTGCCATGTTTATTCCAAATTCGTACGAGTTTTATTGGAACGTTTCAGCCGAATCTTTTCGTGATAAAATGATTACAGAATATAAAAAATTTTGGAATCAAGATCGTTTGGCTAAAGCAAAAAAACTAAACATGACACCTGAACAAGTAATAACATTGGCATCTATTGTGCACAAGGAAACGGTTAAACCTGACGAAAGACCCCGAGTTGCAGGTTGTTATTTAAACAGACTCACCATTGATATGCCACTACAGGCTGATCCAACCGTAATTTATTCACTAAAACTGAAAGAAAATAATTTTAATAAAATTATTAAACGTGTTTTGTATGATGATTTGTTAATTCATTCGCCTTACAATACTTATATTAACAAAGGATTGCCACCTGGGCCAATAGCAATGCCCGATATATCTGCAATTGATGCAGTTTTAAATCCAGAAAAACATGACTATATTTATTTTTGCGCAAGCATTGAACGATTTGGCTACCATGATTTTGCAGTAACCTATCCTGAGCATCAAATTAATGCTGTTAAATATGCAAAATGGATAAATAGTTTAGGCACTAAAAGATAATTTTTTAGTGTTTCAAAAATGCTAACTCCTTTGTTTACAATGGTCTAAAGGTGCTTTTGCAAACATTTAACATATTGATTATCAGGCTTGTAATTTTTTGTTGTATATTTGCAGCTGTAATTCAAGATAGTGACAGTGCTTGAGAAAACTACTTTATGTTAAAAAAATGGATTTTTTATTTATCAATTGTTTTGGTTATTGGCTTCGTTAGTTCGTCTTTTAAATCAAACAAACCAAACTTGAACTTTACTGAAGATACTACAACATTTTTGTTTTACGAATTCCCTTCAGAGCAACCTTCAGATTACATTAACAATTCAATTCCCTTTATTGGCAAACGTTTTATCGGCTTTAAAGAAGCTGTTGCCCAAAAAGAATCTCAAGGAAAATACCACAAAATCAACTCATTAGGTTACTTAGGAAAATACCAATTTGGTTCCAAAACTTTGGAATCAATAGGGGTTACCGATAAAGAGGCTTTTTTAAAATCGCCAACAACTCAAGAAAAAGCATTTATTGCCTTGCTTCAACAACACAAATGGTCGTTGCGCAAAACCATCCAAAAATACCAAGGGAAAGTAATTGATGGCGTGATGATTACCGAGTCAGGAATATTAGCTGCCGCACATTTAGGCGGAACTGGATCGGTTAGAAAATTCTTAAAATCTAACGGAAAATTTAAGTGTAAAGACCAATACGGTTCGTCTGTACAACATTATTTGCGCATTTTTTCAGGTTACGAAACCCATAATATTAAAGCAGATAAACACGCAAAAGTAAAATTATAAATTTTAAACCCAAATTACGATTTCTGATTCGTAATTTCGGGATTAATACATTTTGTGTAATATGTAAATTGCAGGGCGGTTTTGCAAATCAATTTTTTGTTTTTTCCATTCCGAAATTCGCATTGTTTTGATGTATTCAGTTTCCAAAGTTATGTCAGCCGCAATACATAAATGTGTATTTGGGTGCAATGTTTGAAGTAAATCTTCAATAAATTTGTTGTTACGGTAAGGCGTTTCAATAAATAACTGCGATTGGTTTTTTTCAAACGATATTTTCTCAAAATTTTTCAAAGCCGTTTTTTTATCGTTTTTGTCAATTGGTAAATACCCGTTAAAAGCAAAACTTTGACCGTTCATTCCTGATGCCATCAATGCCAATAAAATCGATGAAGGGCCTACTAAAGGTACTACTTGAATGCCTTTTTCGTGAGCAAGTTTAACTATTGCTGCGCCTGGATCAGCTACTCCTGGGCAACCTGCTTCACTCATTAAACCTATTGATATACCGTTTAAGCACGGCTGAATCATTTCTGTATGTTCGTCAATTTGGGTATGTTTGTTTAAGGTGCTTAATTGCAAACTTGATTGTGCTTTTTCAGGCATAATACTTTTTATAAATCTGCGTGCAGTTTTTTCATTTTCAACAATATAAGTATCAATTTGATGAATTACGCGATTAATTGTATGCGGTAATACATCAGCAGGGTTGCATTCGCCTAAAGTGATTGGAATTAAGTATAATTTACCTTTGGATGGTGTCATTTAGTTATGTTTCGCTATTAATTTTTGTGCTAAAATAGTACAACTTTTGTCTAAAAGTGTAAAAACTTCTTCAAAAGCAGTTATTTCATCATAATAAGGGTCGGGAACTTCGGCTTTTTTACTTGGAAGTAATGACTCAAGTACAAAATGAACTTTAGCTATATGGTCTTGATTCTTAGCTAATTGGATTACATTTTTATAGTTGGATTGATCCATGACAAAAATATAATCGTATTTTTCAAAAAAATCTGCTGTAAAATGAGTTGCTCTTTGTTTTGCAATATCGATTCCGTTTTTTTTAGCAACTTGTATTGAACGTTTGTCTGGTGGCGTGCCCACATGCCAATTACCTGTTCCTGCTGAATCGACTGTAAAATTATTTTCGGGTAGTTTTGACGCAAGTATTCCTTCTGCTAATGGAGATCTGCAAATATTACCTAAACAAACCATTACAATTTTTATAGGCATAACAAATTATTAAACTGTTTTTGAAATAATTACGTTTTTATAAAGATAATTTTTTGTGAATATCTTCTACAAATTTTTTGAATTGCTTGTCAGTCGAAACCAAATTATCAACAGTTTTACATGCGTGTAAAACTGTGGCATGGTCTCTGTCGCCAATTTGTAATCCAATGTTAGCTAATGAGGCTTTTGTGAATTTTTTTGCAAAAAACATAGCTAATTGACGAGCTTGCACCACATGGCGTTTTCTTGTTTTTGATTGCAATGTGTCCAAATCCAATTGAAAATATTCAGAAACTACTTTTTGAATGTAGTCAATTGAAATTTCTCGTTTTACATTTTTCACAAATTTTTCAACAATGCCTTTTGCTAATTCAATCGTAATTTCTTTTTTATTGAATGATGATTGAGCAATTAAAGAAATGATAGCTCCTTCAAGTTCTCTTACATTTGATTTGATGTTTTGTGCAACATATTCAATTATTTCGTTTGGCATTTCAACACCATCTCTGTACAAAATATTGTTCAAAATTGAAACTCTAGTTTCGTAATCAGGTTGATGCAGTTCAGCAGAAAGTCCCCATTTGAATCGAGATAATAAACGTTGTTCAATATCTTGCATGTCAACGGGAGCTTTGTCGGATGTTAAAATTACTTGTTTTCCATTTTGGTGTAAGTAATTAAAAATATGAAAGAAAACATCTTGCGTACCGGTTTTTCCAGAAAAGAATTGAACATCATCAATAATTAATACATCAATTAATTGATAAAAATGGATAAAGTCGTTTCGATTGTTTTTTCTAACCGAATCAATATATTGTTGTGTAAATACTTCAGCAGAAATATAAAGCACTGTTTTTTCTGGATATTTGTCTTTGATTTCTACTCCAATTGCGTGCGCAAGATGCGTTTTGCCTAATCCAACGCCACCAAAAATAAGTAGGGGGTTGAATGAAGTTCCGCCTGGTTTATTGGCTACGGCCATACCCGCTGATCTTGCAAGTCGGTTTGAATCGCCTTCTAAAAAGTTTTCAAAACTATAATTTGGGTTAAGTTGTGATTCAATTTTTAAATTTCGGATACCAGGAATTACAAACGGATTTTTAAGTTCTGGGTTTAAATTTTTAAAAGGTGCATCTACCTCTTGCGATTTTATAGGACTTTTGTGTGCACTTGGTAATTGTTCAGTAAATGGTTGTTTGTTGCCATAAGTGTTCTCCATTTTAATTTTATAGAGTAACTTTGCACTTTTACCAAGTTCTTTGGTTAGGGCAACTTTAAGTAATTTCACATAATGTTCTTCCAACCATTCGTAAAAAAATTTACTCGGAACTTGAATATACAGTGCATTATCAGTAAGTTCAACGGACTTGATTGGTTCAAACCAAGTTTTGTATGCTTGTTCATGGATATTGTCTTTTATAAACAATAGACAATTTTCCCATACCGATTGAGCAGTTTTATTCATAATTCTAGTAAAAATGTTAATTTTTAATTTGGTTTTCCAAAGGTGTTTTTTAGGGCATTTTTTGTTGCTTTTTTTGGAGTAACAAATATGTGAACAATTTTTGTTTAAAAAAAATAAATTGGACATAATTTTTAATTATTTTTTTTGTATGTAACTTTTTATAATCTAATATATTCATTAATAAACACATGGCAGAACATCAAGTACAAGTACGCGTTAGGTATTCAGAAACAGACCAAATGGGGGTTGTTTATCACGGTAGTTACATCCCTTATTTTGAGATAGGTAGGGTGGAATGGCTTAGAAACAAAGGGATTTCATATAAATCGTTAGAGGAATCAGGTATTGCGCTGCCTATTGCTTCGATGACGTTAAATTATAAAAAATCAGCCAAATATGACGATTTGTTAACCATTAAAACTAAATTCAAAAAGTACAGTGGTGTAAAGATTGAATTTGATTGTGAAATTCTCAATGAAAACGAAGAGTTATTAACAACTGCTCAATTTTTATTGGTTTTTGTTGACACGAAAACAGGAAGACCAATTTGTCCTCCCGACGAAATTTTAGCAATAGTTTCAGAATAAATTATAGGGTCATTTTTTTAATTGAAATTTCATGTAAATTTGAAAAAATGTCGAAAATTATTTCGGCATTTTTTTTTCGTGTAGCTACCTCAATTTCGCAATTGATTTCCATTTTTTGTGAAACTATTTCTAATTTTTTCTCTTTAATAATTCGCATTACCTTGTTCATGTTTTTGTAATCAAATGAAACTAGGTAATGTATATCAATCGTTTTTTGTATAATTTCTGCATTTTCAAGACTCATTTGTGCTGCCGTTTTGTAGGCAACAATCAATCCGCCAACGCCTAATTTTATTCCGCCAAAATAACGTACAACTACAATGAGCAGGTTTGTTAATTGATGCGATTGTATTTGACCATAAATAGGAGCTCCAGCCGAGTTACTGGGTTCGCCATCATCATTAGCTCTGTACGAAATTTTTTCAGTTCCAATTTGATAGGCGTAACAAAAATGTACTGCTCCAGCATGCTTTTTCCGTAATTCGTCCAGGTGTTTTTTTATTTCATCCTCCGTTGCAACTGGAAAGGCGTATCCAAAAAACTTACTGCTTTTTTCTTTTAGTAAAATTTCTTCGGTCGGTGCTGCAATAGTTTGGTAAGTGTCGGATGGATTCAATTGGTAAAACGATTATTTTTTTAATGATTACAAAGGTAATTGTTTTTTAGAAAATAAATCAACTACATCTTCTTTGCCAACCTGCAAATTCCATACATGTATGCCAATTTCAGCAGCTGCATCAGTATTTTCTTTTTTGTCATCAACAAATAAAACATTTCTTGGACTCAACTCATATCTATTTAATATGGCTTTGTATATTTCAGGTTGAGGTTTTCGCATTCCCATTTCGTAGGAGTAAAATACCTTTTCAAAACATCGGTAAAAATCTGTGTAAAACGACATACCCACACTTTCTTCAAAATAAGCTATATGTATTTCATCGGTATTTGTTAGTAAAAATAGGCGGTATTTTTGCGAAAGCATTTGTAAAAATTCCAATCTGTACAATGGAAATTCACCAATAACAACGTTCCAAGCTGCTTTCACCTCTTCAATAGTACATGTTGGTAGGTATTTTAAAAAAGTGGTTAAAAATTCATTTTCAGATATTTTACCTTTTTCAAACAATTCATTTTTCTCTAATAATTCAGGATTAGAATTATACAACCCTAATTTTTCAAAGGCTTTTTTTGAAGCTTCTTTTTCTAAATTGATGAAAATATCACCAAAATCAAATAGTATTGTTGTTATCATAAGCGGACAAAATTACTAGTTCATCATTTATTATTGATTGTTGTGTGATTACAACGCCATCAATTTTTGGAGCCAAAATTCCGGCTTTTAAATTGGATTTTCCTCTAAAAATTCGAGCCTCGTCCCACAAATTTGAATCCAAAAAGCTCTGAATAGTTTGTGAGCCACCTTCAATAATTAGGGACTGAAGGTTGTGTTCAACTACTATTTTGCAAACTGTTTGTGCTAGTTCTGAATCAAATATACAATTTTTAAAGATAAGATTGTCAGTTGATTGGGTATTTTTTTTCTCGGTAATAACTATTGTTTTTATTTTTTCATCAAAAACAGCATAGGAACTGTCTATTTTACCGCTTTTGTCTAAAATTATTCGGGTTGGATTTTTACCATACCAATCTCTGGTATCTAATTTTGGATTGTCATCCAAAACGGTGGTTGTACCTACCAAAATTGCTTGTTCTTCACTTCGCCATTTGTGGGTTAGTTGTCGGGAATATTCATTTGAAATCCAAACTGGTTTTTTTGTTTTTTTATTCAATGGAGCCATAAATCCATCAGCACTTTCGGCCCATTTTAAAATAATATAAGGACGTTTTTTTTCATGAAAAGTAAAAAATCGTTTGTTTAGTTCTTTGCATTCTTGCTCCAAAACGCCTATGGTAACATTTCGCCCGGCTTCAATTAATTTTTGTACTCCTCTTCCAGAAACTTTTTCGTTACTGTCAAGACATCCAATAACAATATTGGGAATTTTTTTCTCGATAATTAAATCGGCACAGGGCGGGGTTTTTCCAAAATGACTGCAGGGCTCTAAACTAACGTAAATAGTTGATTTAGAGAGCAATTCTTTGTTTTTTACTGATTTTATGGCGTTTACTTCTGCGTGAGGTTCGCCCGCTTTTTGGTGCCAACCTTCGCCAATTATTTTACCTTCAAAAACGATTACGCTACCAACTAAAGGGTTAGGGTAGGTGTTTCCTAAACCATTTTTGGCAAGTTCAATGCAACGTTGTATGTATTTTTGATGTATCTTCACACCACAAAAATACTATTTTAGTTTTAAAATGATGCCTATACTTATTAGAGAAATTCAGCAAAAAGACAACAAAGCAATTGCAAATGTAATTCGGACTGTTTTTATTTCAGATGATTATCCAAAAACGGGAACAGCCTTTGAAGATCCACAGTTAAATCAGATGTTCGAAACCTACCAACAACCCAATTCAATTTATTTTGTAGTTGAAAGTAGCAACCAAATTGTTGGCGGAGCAGGAGTTAGCCCGCTTCAGAATTCAGATGAGAATATTTGTGAACTGCAAAAAATGTATTTTTTAGAAGAGGCTAGGGGCAAGGGATTAGGATTTCAAATGATTCAAAAATGTTTGGAAAAAGCAAAGGAATTTGGGTTTGAAAAATGTTATTTGGAAACACTTCCTGAAATGAAAAATGCCCAAAAATTATATCAAAAAGTTGGGTTTCAATACATCGATTCACCATTAGGAGAAACAGGTCATTCAAGTTGTCCTGTTTGGATGATTAAAGTTTTGTAACTTTGTAAGATGAAAATAACTCAGTTTAGACCCTATTTTATAGACCAAGTTGCTCCTTTTTTTGATAAAGAAGAGGCGGAAAGTTTTTTTTATTTGATAATTGAAAATTTCAGAAATTTAAAACGAGTTGATTTGGTTATGCAACCCGATTTGTTTTTTTCTGAACCCGAACTAATTCAATTAGAACAAGTTATTGCTGAATTAAAACTTCAAAAACCCATTCAATATATATTGGGAAGTACCGAATTTTATGGGTTGCAATTTGAAGTAAATGAACACACTTTGATTCCAAGACCCGAAACGGAGGAATTAGTTGAATGGATTTTGAACTACCAAAATGCTTTAAATGAAAATAAAAAAAAGGAGGGTTATCAAACTAAAATTTTGGATATTGGCACAGGTAGTGGTTGCATTGCCATTTCGTTAGCAAAAAACTTCCTAAATGCTCAAGTTGATGCCATAGATGTTTCTGTCGAAGCATTGGCTACAGCCAAAAAAAATGCTGTGTTAAATAAGGTTAATGTTCAGTTTTTACATCAAAATATTCTAGAAACTCGCTCGTTAGCAACAACTTATGATGTTATTGTTTCCAATCCGCCTTATGTTAGAATGTTAGAAAAACAAGAAATTAAAACCAATGTTTTGGACTTTGAACCTCACTTAGCGTTGTTTGTTGAGGACAATGATGCCTTGTTGTTTTATCGAAAAATAGCGCAGTTAGCGCAACATAACTTGAACGAAAATGGGCTTTTGTTTTTTGAAATTAATCAATATTTGGCAAAAGAAACCATTGAATTATTAGAAAATTTACATTTTAAATCGATTGAACTCCGACAAGATATTTATGGTAACGACCGAATGATTTGCTGTAAAAAGTAAAGCTTACTCGTACCTTAATGCCTCAATTGGATCAAGTTTAGAAGCTTTTAAGGCAGGATAAAGCCCTGAAACAATGGCTACAATAAAACTTGTGATAACTGCTGCAAAAATAGCCATCCACGGAATTGTAAATGTAAAATCAATGGCGGTAGCAATACCAAAACCAATTAATATTCCTAAAATTATTCCAACAAAACCACCAATTTGACCAATAATTAATGTTTCCATAAAAAACTGCCATGCAATAGTACCTCGTTTGGCACCTAATGATTTGCGTACCCCAATTTCTCGGGTTCGTTCAGTTACTGAAACAATCATGATGTTCATCAATGCAATAGACGAACCAAGAATAGTAATGATGCCAATTATCCAAGCCGAAGCACTTAAAACACCAGTCATTTCGGCAATTCGGTTTACCAAATCATCACTTCTAGACACTCCAAAATTATTATCTTCAACAGGGCTAAGGTTGCGCACTTGTCGCATGGTCACCATGGCATCGTTTACAGCTTCGTCCAAAAATTCTTTTTTATCAATCATTGAACTTACATCGTAATTAATATTTGGAATTGAAAATAACGACCTAGCCAATTGAATCGGAATCAACATCCGTAAATCTTGACTGTTGCCAAATGTTGATCCTTTTTCTTTCAAAACCCCAATTACTTTAAATTTTGCCCCTCGAACCGAAATTATTTTATCAATAGGATTTACATTTTTCAGTAAACCTTTCGATGCAAAATCACTCCCCAAAATACAAACATACGCATTGTTTGAAATGTCAAAATTACTAAAATTTCTGCCCTGAACTACTTCCAAACCTGAGTTAACTGTAAAGTAATCATCTACTCCCAAAACCTGAATTTCAGGGTCGGTTTTTTCATTTTCAAATTTTACTTCGGCAGCTCTAGTTGCTGTAAACGATATTGAAGTATGGGTTAAAGGGTAGGTAAATTTTTCTTTATAAGCCTTTGCTTCAGCATACGAAATGATTGGATTTATTTTTTCAACCTCACCACCGCCATTGTTTCGGGTGGTAAATTCGTACTGATTAATGGTAAATGTATTGGAACCCATTGAAGCAAAATTAGAATTCAAGGTGTTTTCAAGAGCTGAAACGATTGTCAAAATAGCAACCAAAGCCGTAATTCCAATAGCGATAATTATGATGGTAAGTACCGTTCGTAAAATTTGTGTACGAATTGAGCCAAAAGCAATTTTAATATTTTCTCTGAATACACTTGTCATAATTAGTACTTCTTTTTTTATTGTTTCTTGTAATTTTTGATTGTAAAATTTGGATATTTTTCCAAATTATTTACATCAAAAAAGACTATAGCTTGATGCTACAACAAAAATTAGACACGAAAATACTGTTTTTGTTACAACTTTATACCAAATCCAACATAAAATTATTGTAAAAGTATGATATTTGCAAAAGAAATTAAATTTTTAAAATAGTAAAATGGCATCTAAAGCTAGTATTCCAAAAGGAACCAGAGATTTTTCACCAATTGAAGTTTCAAAACGTAATTATATTATTTCAATAATGCGCACCCATTTTGAAAAATTTGGATTCCAACCGATTGAAACACCAAGTTTTGAAAATTCGGATACGTTGATGGGAAAGTATGGCGAAGAAGGCGATCGATTGATTTTTAAAATATTAAACTCAGGTGATTATTTGGCGAAAGCTGATAGCATTGCTTTAGAAAATAAGGAAAGCAATAAATTAACAGCAAGCATTTCAGAAAAAGCCCTTCGATATGACCTAACTGTGCCTTTTGCAAGATATGTAGTGCAGCATCAAAACGAGATTGAATTTCCATTTAAAAGATATCAAATTCAACCTGTTTGGCGTGCCGATAGACCACAAAAAGGAAGGTTCAGAGAATTTTACCAATGCGATGCCGATGTGGTTGGGTCAACTTCCTTATGGCAAGAAGTAGAGTTGGTACAATTGTATGACGCTGTTTTTACCAATTTAGGATTAGAGGGTGTTACAATTAAAATCAACAATCGAAAAATACTTTCCGGTATTGCTGAAGTAATTGGCGCATCAGATAAATTGATTGATTTTACAGTTGCTTTAGATAAGCTTGACAAAATCGGTGAAGATGGCGTAAAAAAAGAAATGATTGAAAAAGGAATTTCGGAAGAAGCGATACAAAAAGTACAACCATTATTTTCTTTTTCGGGAACTATTCAGGAAAAAATAGCACAATTAGCCGTTTTGTTAACCAACTCTGTAGAAGGAAAAAAAGGAATAGAAGAATTACAGTTTATTTGCAATCATGTTTTACAATTAGGGTTGCAAACAGCCCATTTAGATTTAGACGTAACCTTGGCTCGAGGACTCAATTATTATACAGGAGCCATTTTTGAGGTTACAGCACCACAAGTTGCCATGGGGTCAATAGGTGGTGGCGGAAGATACGATGATTTAACTGGTGTTTTTGGTTTAAAAAACATGAGTGGCGTTGGTATTTCGTTTGGATTGGATCGGATTTATTTGGTTTTGGAAGAGTTGAATTTGTTTCCCGAAACAGTTTCGTCAACGGTACAGTTTTTCTTTGTAAATTATGGCGAAGAGCAGGCATTTGAGGCATTGCAAATAATTAAGAAATTGCGTGAACAAGGGATAAAAACTGAAATATACCCTGATGCAGCCAAAATAGACAAACAGTTTAAACATGCTGAGCGCAAAGGGATTCCGTATGTTGTTAAGGAAATAAACGGGCAGCAATTAACGGTTAAAAACATAGCTACTGGCGAACAAAAACAAGTTACTTTGGAAGAGTTACTGCTTATGTAGTTTTTTAGAGTTTATAAAAGTTGCAGGTATTTTGAAATCGGAGTGGAAGAAGTGATTTATGCTTTAACCGATTGATGCAATTGCCCTACTAAACTCTAAATACCTTATTATTACTAAAAGTTCTTACTACCGCTATTTTGCATGAGGGATAGAGGCGATATCCTTTGGTTTGCCCTTTTTTTGGGCAAGCCAAAGATAAAGCCGAAAGCCCGACGGCATAAGCCCTATGCGGCTGCTTGGTTTGGGCTTATGCCGGCATGCCCTTATTAATGTTTTGTTTTAAGTATTGTTTTGAATAAAATGGTTGGCGTGCTCAATTAGTTGTTGGAGCGCCGTTAATTCCATGGGGTAGTGTCCTCCTTTTTCGAGTATTTTTATGGTAAGAGGAGCTTTGCAGTTGTGCATTGAAAGTTGACTTAATTCAAGGGGCGTCCATAGGTCTTTTTCGGGCTGGGTGAGTAGGATGGGGCATTTGTTGAAAGATTCAACTGGAATTGCACTTTTGTAGGTCATGTAGCTGTACAAAAATTGGAGTTGCACGCTGGCTCCCGCTGAGGTTTTGTCGGACAAAAAATGAGGGAGTGCTTCAGGATTGTTAACCAGAAGGTTCATTTTTGAGACTGCCTTCATGGAAATGGGGAAGGTTTTGAGGGGTGTTTTTGAGAGAATTTTCATTATTGGGAGTAAAAACCAGTTGGTGTTTTTGTATTTTGCAGTTAGGTTGCCCACGGTTTTGTTGTCGTTTTGTAAAAAGCATAATCCGATGATTCCGTGTACTTCGTCCATAAGACATGCTGCGTTGTAAGCAAGCATTCCGCCAGCACTAAGTCCGAAAAGGATTGGTTTTTTGTAGTCTTTTCTTGTTTGCTCGTTTACAAAATCGGCAAAAGCGTGTACCCAATCGCTGTAGTTTATATTTTTCTGATTTACTTGCGTCATTCCGTAGCCCAAATTGTCAAAGGCTATTACATCATAACCTAACTGAGCCATTTTATGTCCAAAAATCAAGTTCATTTGTCGGCCATTTGTACCTACGCCGTGATGCAAAAATAGACGGTGAGTTGCTGTTGGGTTAGGGTAGCGATCCAGGTGGATTTTGTTGCCGTTCCATTCCCAAATTTCTTCAACGGGCAGGTTGTTTGGTGCCATTTGAAACTCAACAGGCAGCATTTGGTTGATGGTTTTCCAATTTTGATTTTGTGCGTAGTTTTTCATAGTAAAAGGATTTTATGTTGAAATTGGATGCTTTATATAGGTGTAAATGGTTTGTAACTAGCTCAAAAGTAGTTAATTTTATAATAGGTTGTGTGTTTTTTTATGTTTTTTTAAGGTAGTAATTGAGGATTTTTTTTGTGCATTTGAGTTGTGTAATTGGGTTATAATACATACATCTTCAAAAATTACTTTTGTTAATATAGCTGAGCAAATGAAAAGGATTTAGCCAACTAGTAACTAATTGTAGGCAATTCTTATTGTTAAAAAACTGCTTATTTTATGGCGATCTCCATTTAATTTATATGAATACTTTTATTAGTTTGGTAATGCTTTTTCATGAGCTTTTTATACATACACAAAGTGTATTGAAACAAATTTGAATAAACCTTTGGGAATAGTTTATTTTATAATGCTTTACAGTATTTTTACCAACTATTTTTGACTAGTAAACAAAAAAACAAGACCCAAAAAAAACCCGCCGAAGCGGGTTTAAAAAGATCTATTAATAAAAAAGATTAGAATCTAAAACCTAAACCAATTTGAAGAATTGAATTTTTTATGTTATTTCCACCGCTTGCGGCATCTCCAATTTGAGTCAAACCACCTTGATATCTAGCATTTGCAAAGATCACATCAGAAAATTCATAATTCATTCCTATACCAATACCTAAATCAGTAGATTTCGTAATGTTTTTAATATCAGCAGTATCTGATCCTACACCATCAATTTTATATTTTACTTTTGAACTGGCTAAAATCCCAACATAAGGGCCAGCCTCTAATGAAAATTTTTTATCGATATGGTATTTAAACATCAAAGGAATATTAATATAATTAAATTTTAATGTAGCCTCAGCATTATAAACAATTCCTTGTACATTAATAGGTCCTTCTGATTTTGAACCCTGAGCTGAATATAAAATTTCAGGTTGGAATGTAAATTTATCAGAAATTGGAATTTCAACAAACAATCCCGCATTAAATCCAATAATAATGTTTGCATCTCCAATCATATGGATTGAACCCGTTTTTTAAAAGACGTGATAAACTTTGTTGAATGCTTTTTAACCACAACAATCGTTCTTTCTTATCTAAATGTTGTGGTGCGTATATATTGTTAGGGAATCTTTCAAGCGCCCCATCAGGTACTCTCCGAAAGGAAAAATAGACATACCAACGCTTTGATAAATCACCATTTGCATCATATATTTTTGGTTCAAAATACTTTCTCTTTGTTATCATATCGTGTTCAAAATCGTGTTCACTTTGCAAATAACGTAAAAATTTAGACATAAAAAAAGCAGGATTAAATTGCTCTAATCCTGCTTAAAATCTAACTTTTTGATTTTTTAAAAACGTGTAGCGAGAGGGAGATTTGAACTCCCGACCTCAGGGTTATGAAAATAATTAAATCTCTTGAAACCCTTTTAAAAATAAAGGTTTACGGTGATTTTGATTCATTTATTTTTAAATTCCTTACTCCGTTTCCTTACTCCAAAAATTAATGTAACATTTTTTCAATTTAAATGAAATTAATCGTATATCTATTAATCTATAAATAATAAAAATCCATTTTCCCTTCTAATTAAAATTAATTTACTTAATATACTTTTTACTCTTTTTTATTTTTCAAAAATAATAACAACCCTAAAATACAAACGGTTAATAATCCCATAGCAGCGATTACTGTAACCAAATCTCGAATGCCTTTACCAGCCCAATCCATGAATAAAAATTTATGAAAAATGGCAAAAGAATAGCCTTCCAACCGCTCCGCATTGGTAATTACGGCAGCCAAATGTGAAGACGAAGGTTCAATATAATAGGTTGCTTTTTCAGGTGTATCATACGCCAACTTAACAACTGGCAAACGCTTGTTTACAAAACCATATTCTCTTTTTTCAAAATCATATAGTGTTTTTGTTTCCAGTAATTTTGCGGTTGAAATATCAGTTGAAACCTCGCAATCTTCTGGTTCTTGCATATCACAACAAGCTCCTTTACCATTCATTTTATCTGAAAAATGATGCGCTAAAAACTGTACATACTCTAATTCGGCATTCTTATTTGTTGTTCCATTTTTAGCATTGATGTAAACAGTTTTCGTTTGCTTTTCCTCCCCTTTCAATACTACTTGGTAGTACGGGTCATTCTTTAAATGAATTAACGAACTATTCAAAAAAGCTGACCAATCCAAAGCTAATTTGTTGTTTTCTAAAGACAATTTAGCCACATCAATTGTTGGTTCATAAACCATACTACTCAAATTGGTGGGCTTCAATTTTGAGAAGGCGTGATAGGCACCACTTAATGCAAATGTCAAAGTAACAAAAGCAACTGCAATACCTATTTTTCTGTGATTGAAACGAAGCTTAGTTGTTGCATCGGTTGTGGGAACTTGCTTTTTGAATACCTTCCAAAACAATCCATAGATAACAATCCCGCTCAATGCAGAAAGTACAATAATGGACAATAATAAAATCATAGTCCAAACACGAATTGTATTATTAGTAATTGCATCTAAAAATGACCAATTGTGAAATACATCAAAAAACCAAATAAAAAACTGACGTGATTTTGGATTGAAAGTTGCCAATTTACTAGAAGAAGTTTCAACATATACTTGCATCTCATCCTCTCTTTCAAAGCTAACTTTATAAACTGGCAAATAACGATTCACATATTTGTATTGCGAATCAAATTCAGTAAGTACTTCTGACGAAACTACTTTGCTTTCTTGGTCGTCCAAAAAATAGCGCGATAAATATTCAGCATATTTTGCATCGCCATTGGCTAATTCGGCAGCGGTTGCCGTGTTGTAGTAATGTAAAACATTGTCAACGGTTTTTACCTGATAAAAATGGACATTGTCAAAAGATACAATTCTGAAATTTTTAATTTGTTTCAAACTATTTTTCGCTAAAACAGTTTGTAACGACAATGGAATATCAGCCGGAGCGATCGTGGTTTTTTCTAATCGTTCATTAGCAATCGTAGGTTTGAAGAAATGCGCCATAAACGGGTGCATTATCCCTGACAAACACCAAAATATAACTGGTATAACCGTTATAATTCCAATCGTTCTATGCCAAGTATAGATATTTTGTTTGAGCTTTTTTTTCCACTTGGAATCCCTCTTTTTAGGTGTTTTATTTTCCATATTTATGAAATTAAAGGCGCATCCAATAAGACACGCCTTTGGGTTACTACTTTATTTTTTTAAAGATAAATTATATTGTATTCCAAAAAGAAAAGTTCTTGGAGCTGCTGCGGTATAAGTAGGTTGAGAGGTGGTAAGATTCGCCCTAGTTACATTATAAGCATATAATTTGTCCGTCAAATTCAACACATTCGTAAACAACTCAATAGATTTCCATTTGTATCCAAATCTGGCATTAAAAATACTATACCCACCATATTTAACGGTATTGATTTGGTCTTGAAAATAACTTCCAACCAATTGGTATTCTAAAGAGGTTCTGAAATTAGGCAACCATTTTGGATAATAGTTTAGTTCCGAATTACCAACCCAACGAGGTCCGGAAGGCATTTCTTTACCATTCAAATCTTGTAAAGCATCTGTTGGTTTTTCAGAAACTTTAAAGTCAATAAATGTATGTTCAGAAACGGCACCTCCAAATCTGAAACTCAATTCAGCTGTTGGTTTGTAATTGAACCCAAATTCAATTCCTTTGTGTCTAGTGGCTCCCGCTGAACGATAATCAGTGCTATTGTCTGCCAATCTAACGCTTAGTAATTCATTTTTTCCATCTAAATAATAGAAGGCGTAGTCAATACCTAATTTATTATTTAAGATTGATAACCAACCTCCCACTTCATAATTCACAAAAGTAGCAGGTTCTAAATTATAGTAAAAATTAGCAGGAACTCCGGTTGTCCCTCCGGTACCAGGTCGAGTTCTGAAAATAGCTGAAGCTCCTGGAGGAGCAAATCCTTGAGAAATAGTAGCATAAAACCCCGCTACTTGAAACGGATTATAATTCACTCCAATTTTAGAAGTTAATTTATCATACACTTTAGTACCTGTACCGTTGTCTAACGCATTATTGTATGCCACTTTCATATTATCGTAACGTAAACCTGTAGTTACAATTGTTTTTGGAAAAGGTTTAAAACTTAACTGTAAAAACTCAGCTGAATTGTAGATGTCTGCTGTATAATTCGCATTTTTAATATCAGGTCTTTCTTCTAGGATTTGATAATTATTAACTGTTAACCCGCCAGGATTTAAATTAGCTCTCAAATTAATTCGATATGACCAATAGTCCGATGGAGAGAAATCATATAAAATTCCAGCAACTATTTTCGTTTCTAAAAATTTAAATTGTTGGGTATGTTGTGCCAATGCACCGTAGCTTTTGAAATTACTAGAGTTAATCTCGCCAGTAGCGGTTGAGCTTCCCGTAGTCCATCGAATTCCATAAGATGGATTTTGCCCTAATTTATTATCTCTGTAGTACCCTGTAACCGAAGTACTAGAATTGGTATTCCAATCGTGTTCTAAAGTTAATCGTGTTCTAAGTGCATCTGATTTACGATAAGTAAAATCAGTTGTGCTAGTGTAGGTTCTATTATTGAATGCATCTTCATTCACACTACCACTCATATCTGAGTAGTATTTTCCAAACATGGTGTTGCTAATTATACGTGTTTTTGAATTGAATTTGTAATCAAAACGCGCATTGATATTGTCTTTCTTATAATCTGAAAACGTCATCCATGAATTTTTTTGATCCGATGTAATTCCAGAAATATGAAATCCAAATTTTCCAATTGTGGCTCCAGCTGCAGCTTGAATTCGTTTGTATCCCCATTGATCGGCTTGCATTCCAATTTTGAATTCTGGATTATACGAAGGTTTAGCAGATATCAAATTAATTGCCCCACCAACAGCTTCTGGTCCATATAATGAAGAAACAGGTCCTTTAACCACTTCAACATTTTCCACGTTAAATTGATTGATTTCCAATAAAGCATTGTGGTTGAAAATTCCCATTGGACGAATAGGTAAACCGTCTTCTAAATACAAATAGTATGGATTGGTTGTTATCGGTTGACGAATAGCAGTCATGTGTTGTTCATTTCCAATATTAGACATATAAACGCCTGGGGTTTTGTTGACTATTTCATACATCGCTGTAGCCTTAGTCTCATCTATTACCTTAGCATTTAATTTATTAATGGCTACAGGAGTTTCGGTACGTTTGGTTTGTGTGCGGTTGGCAGTTATAAAAACTTCCTCTAATTGTTTTGTTTTTGTGGTGTCTATGGTTGTTTGAGAATAGACAGCAGTACTCGTTAGCAATATTACTATTGCTGAAATCATTCCTTTAATATTCATTCTATTGTTTATTTGATTTATTATTAATAATGCCTACTTGGGTAAGTGTATGCCATACCAAATAAGCCACATTGCTATATGCAAGTGGGAAAATTACTTTGGGCTCACCAAAGAGAATCTTTAAATCAAACAGAATATTGGAGGACGAAAAAGAGTAGATTGAAAAGAGGAGTAATTTTGAAATTTATAGCAAAAAAAAGATTGTTTTTTGACTTCAAAATACAATTTTTGGTTAACATTAAAATTTGCCTGATTGTGACAATACAATACCTCTAGTTTTTCTTTAATGGTCTGAGGTGTTTGTTTTTCTTCTTCTTTGTCTGCTTGTTTCAGTTTTTTCATCAACTGACACTTACCGTTACATTTCAGGATTGGTTTAGCACGATTTTCACAAAGATTTTTCGCAATGTAATCTTGGTTGATTTTAAATGAAACAAAAATCCATACCTTGCTTAAAGGTTGCAAGAAAACGAGTAAAGTGAGTAATATGACAAGTATCTTTTTCAAATCAGCTGCAAAGATAATATTTTATAAAATATTAAAATGTATTTTCAACATTAAATTTTTAATTAAAAATAGAATATTCCTTACTCTTTTCCTTACTCCAAAAAACATTTATAACAGTGAAATCCAATAAAAAACCCCTTAACAATTGATTATTAAGGGGTTGTAGGGTAGCGAGAGGGAGATTTGAACTCCCGACCTCAGGGTTATGAATCCTGCGCTCTAACCGACTGAGCTACCTCGCCAAAATATCGGTTGTGCATCATGTTCAATGCGGGTGCAAATATAGTACTATAAAGTAATTTTGCAAATATTAATTTGAAAAAAAAATATTTTTTTTATTGTGTTTTTTTTTAAATAATATTATATATTTCGGAAAAATTTAGAGCATGTCTGCAAAAGTACGTTTCGAGATTGAATTTCCGATTAATTCATCGTCCCATTTGTTATATCCTTATATTTCAACTCCATCAGGTTTGCAAGAGTGGTTTGCAGATAAAGTTAATTCGCGTGGTGAAGTTTTTACTTTTCATTGGGATGATTCCGAAGAAATGGCTAAATTGATTTCCAAAAAAACGGGCGAAAAAGTCAAGTTTAAATGGCTTGATGAGGATAAAAAAGACACAGAATATTATTTTGAAATTAGAATTTTGGAGGACGAAATAACCAAAGACGTATCGTTAATGATAATTGATTTTGCTACCGAGGATGAAGTGGAAGAGTCCATGCAGTTATGGGAAAATCAAGTTTCGGATTTAAAACATATCGTTGGGTCGGTTTAAAATTGAATTTTAAACTATATTTGTCGCATTAATAAAATGGGACTTTTATCATGATCAATTACAACGGAGCAATCGTTACTGACCAAACTATTCTGTCAAACTCTAATCGTGCTTTCTTGTACGGAGATGGTGTTTTTGAAACAATTAAAGTATATAATAAAAACATCTTATATCTTGAGGATCATTATTTTAGATTAATGGCATCCATGCGAATTGTACGCATGCAAATCCCCGCTAATTTTACCTTAGAGTTTTTTGAAAGTCAAATTATTGACTTAGTTAACGCATTGAAAATTGCCGAAAGTGCACGGGTACGTTTCACTGTTTTCAGAAATGATGGCGGTTATTATTTACCTCAAACTAGGGAAGTAACCTATTTAATTCAAGCTTCAGCGCTTAGCACAACCAAGTACGAGTTGGACTTAAAGCCGTACGAGGTTGATTTGTATAAAGATTTTTTTGTTCCAAAAACATTACTCTCAACACTCAAAACAACCAATAAAATGCTTCATATTACGGGTAGTATTTATGCAAACGAAAACGGATTGCAAAATGCAATTGTACTCAATAACGACAAAAACGTTGTGGAAGCATTGAACGGTTCTCTGTTTATGGTTATGGGAAATAAATTAATTACGCCACCTTTATCTGAGGGGTGTTTAAATGGTATAATGCGTAAGCAATTGTTACAATTGGCAAAAAAAATAGAAGGTGTAGAGGTTGTTGAAGAAATTATTTCGCCATTTGATTTACAAAAGGCCGATGAATTATTTGTGACAAATGTTATTACAGGTATTCAATCAATAACACAATACAGAAAAAAAAGCTACAATAATGATGTTGCTAAACAGTTAGTAACGTTATTGAATGCTGGTTTTTAACGTTTTTTTTAAAATATTTTGAACTAGTTTAAAATGGGGTCTTCGGGCGCATTGGACCAAATTTGGTATTCGCCTCCAAGTTCGTTCATTTTTTGTTTCCAAAAATCGATACTAGATTTTTTTAATAATTTGTTTTTGTGTTTGTTACACCACGGAATCCAAGATTTGTTTTTTATTTCTGATTCAAGTTGTTGCGATGTCCATCCGGAATAACCAAGAAAAAAACGAATTTCTTCCTTGTTTATTTTGCCCTCTTGATTAAATTTTTGGTTAATTCAAAATCACCTCCCCAAAAAATTCCGTCGCAAATTTCGATACTATTTGAAATTAATTCGGGTAAGGTATGCACAAAATACAGATTGTCTTGTTCAACAGGACCACCATCATATACTACAAAAGCAGCATTTATTTCGGGTACTAAATCGTTTAGTGAGTGGTGTGTAGGTTTGTTTAAGATAAAGCCTACCGACCCGCTTTGATTGTGCTCTGTCAATAAAATAACGCTTCGGCTAAATGTACCATCAGCATTATTGGATGGGTCTGAAATGAGTAAAATTCCTTTTTGTAAACGTGTTGTATCCATCCTATTTCAATTTTATATAAAAGTAAAAAAAAGAATTTTAGTAATGAAAATAAAAATAGTATTTTTTGGTTACTAATTTGTTTTTTTTTTTTTTTAACTCAACCCGATATTTAAGGACAATATTTAAATAAAAAAAATCACCCGCATTGCGAGTGATTTATTTATTTTTCAAAACTGAAAATTAGATTAGTTTACAGCACCTTCTAATTCAGCACCAGCTTTAAATTTAACTACATTTTTAGCAGCAATTTTGATAGTTTTTCCAGTTTGTGGGTTTCTACCATCTCTTGCAGCTCTGTTTGATACAGACCAAGATCCGAATCCAACTAAAGATACTCTACCTCCACCTTTTAAAGTAGAAGATACATTTCCTAAAAATGACTCTAAAGCTAATTTTGCAGCAGCTTTGGTGATACCTGCGTCAGCAGCAATAGCATCAATTAATTCTGATTTGTTCATAATAATTTGTTTATTAATATTGGGTTAAACTTTGTTGTTAATTAAAACAAATTTAGTAGAAATTATAGTGCGTGCAAGTGGTTGACGTGTTTTTTAGATGCTTTTGTTGATAACTCGATGCTTTTGTTGATAAAACCGCTATTTTTGTAGGCTATATTTTACATTAGGTGTCAATTATACCGCTTTTATTGGCTTGCTGAAAGACATTCCATTCAGTATTTCATGAATTTTCATGCGTTTTTTTCCTGGTAACTGCATATTTTTTATGTTTATGTACCCATTAATAACCGCTATTTTTAGTTCTTTTTTAGTTACTATTAGTTCTCCTGGGTGATGATTGTGTTGTTCGGGTTCAAAAAGTGTTTCATAAATTTTCACATTCCATTCTTCAGTTTCGTTTTTTAAATAACACCAGGCAGTAGGGTAGGGTGATAAACCTCTAATTTGATTGTAAATTGCTTCGCCTGGTTTTGTAAAATCAATTTGGCAATTTTCACGGTTTAATTTATAGGCTGTTTTTATGGCTTCTGTTTCGGTTTGCAATGTAGTTGCTGCATTGTTGTTTTCAATTAATTTTAAGGATTCAACAACTGCTGTTTGTCCCAGTTCCATCAGTTTATCGTGCAATTCGCCTGCATCTTCAGTTGGAGTTATTGCACACTCTTTGCTTAATAAAATAGCTCCGGTATCAATTTTATCATCAATAAAAAAAGTAGTTACTCCTGTTTTTGTTTCGCCATTAATAATTGCCCAATTTATAGGAGCTGCTCCTCTGTATTGTGGTAATAAAGAAGCGTGTAAGTTGAAAGTGCCAAATTTTGGCATGTTCCAAACTACTTCGGGCAACATTCTAAAGGCTACTACAACTTGTAAATTGGCATTGTAACTTTTTAATTCTGAAATAAAATTATCGTCTTTTAAGTTGGTAGGTTGCAAAAGTGGCAATCCTTTTTCAAGCGCGTATTCCTTAACGGCTGAATATTTTATTTTTTGTCCTCTTCCAGCAGGCTTGTCTGCGGCAGTAATTACCGCTACAACTTCATAGTTTGCTTGAATGATAGTATTTAAAATACCAACAGCAAATTCGGGTGTTCCCATAAAAATAATGCGTAGTTTTTCCATTTTATTTTAGTGAATAGTCATTATTAGGTTGAATATAAATTGTGTCATTATCCAGCAAATATTTAAGTGCATTCAAAATTACATCTTTTGAAAATTGTATTTTATGCTCAATTTGTCGGGAATTAAGGGATTCGTTTTGTAACAAATCAACAATCTGTTTTTTTGCCAATTCAATGTGCTTTTTGGTGTTTTGATTTGCAATACAAAACGAGCAAATACCACAGTTTTCATTAATTTGTTCGCCAAAATAGTTTAAAAGTAGTTTGCTTTTGCAAATTTTTGTTTCATTTATATAATTAAGAACTGCCTGAAATTGCTCTTTTTTTAGATTATTCTGAATGTCTAAAATTTTACTAACTCGGTTGATGTTTTTTTCGTCTTCTCTAACTTCATTGAATAAAATAGTTGCATCATTGTTGGTAGTAAACAGTTCAATACAATTTTTTTCCTCTAATTTATGCAAAACGGCAAGTACTGTACTTTCATTTGTTCCTGATTTTTTTGCGATAAGCGTAACATTTATTGCAGTTTTCGATTCGTAAATCCCTGGATTTGTTCGTAATAGTGCTAAAATAACGGGTTCGTCTGACGGGTTTAAGCTAATGTATCGAATAACCTCCTTGGACGGAATAATAAATTGTAACGCAACTTTTGACGAAAATTCTTGGGTCATAGTTAGTACACCTTGGCGGTCCAAAAACTGTAACGCATGGTATGATTTTAATATCGGGAAATTGTATTTTGAACAAAAATGATGTAAGTTAAAACTGAATTGTTCGTTAAAACCTTCGCCATAAGCAATTTGAAAATAATTATATAATTTAATCAAGAGGGATGTTAAAAACGTTTTGTCGCTTAAAACCGAAATAAATTGTGACTCGGCATTCATGCTGTCCGATGAATTGATTAGCAAAACAGCGTAGGCTTTTTGTCCATCTCTGCCAGCTCGTCCTGCCTCTTGGTAATAATTTTCTAAATTTGGTGGTAAGTGTAAATGGATAACCGATTTAACATCGGGTTTATCAATTCCCATCCCAAAGGCATTGGTTGCAACAATAACTTGCGCTTTGTTGGTCATCCACAAATTCATATTGGCGTCCTTTTCTTTGGGTTGCAAGCCACCGTGATAAAAAGTAGCGGTAAAACCTCGTTTTTCTAACTGATACGAAGTCTCCAAACAAGCCTTTCGGTTGGTAACATAAATTATTGCCGATTCTTTATTTTTGGTTAGTATTTGTTCAATCAAATGCAATTTATCTTGGGTATGCAAAACCATATAAGCCAAATTTTTGCGCTCAAACGATTTTGTAAACACCTTAGTATTAGTTAGTTCAAGTTGGTGAATTACATCATCTTTCACTCTAGCGGTGGCTGAGGCAGTAAGTGCTAAAAATGGAATTTTTGTAAAATGTTTTTTTAATATATTTATTTTAAGATAAGCCGGCCGAAAATCATGCCCCCATTGCGAAACACAATGCGCTTCGTCAATTGCTATTAAATTGATAGGTAGTGATTTAATGCGATCTAAAATCCATTCGTTTTGTAATCGTTCAGGAGATAGATACAAGAACTTATAATTACCAAATTGACAATTATCCAACAAATCAATCATTTCATCAGTACTAATACCGCCGGTTAATGCAATCGCCTTGATGTTTATTTTTTCTAAATTTTTAACCTGATCTTTCATCAAGGCAACCAAAGGCGAAATCACCAAACAAATTCCCTCTTTCATCAAAGCAGGTACCTGAAAACAGATTGATTTTCCGCCGCCTGTAGGCAATAGCGCTAGGGTATCATTACCGTCAAGTACCGAGTTGATAATTTCTTCCTGAGGTAATCTAAAGCCTTCGTGTTTCCAATATTTTTGTAAAATTTCTACAGGTTTCAAAGGCGTTTCGATTTAAATAATGAACGTTAATTGATTAAATTGATTTGCTTACAAATCATTTTTGTTTTTTGATAAAGAGGTTAATATGTAGTCCACTCTATTTTCTACAGTGTCTTTTGGTACTTCAATGATAGTGTATCCATATTTTTGATACGTTTCGGTAAGATGATTATGAATTAGTTGAGCTTGTTCAAAATTTTCATAACGTTCATTATCACTTTCATAAATAGCCTCCCAAGGCGGAAGTATAAAAATGGAATTGTAGGTGTACTCCTTGCACGCTTGATCAAAAAAAGCAGGGTAACTATCGCCAATATAGTGCATATAAGCCAAAATATCAGGAATACCTCGGTCTATAAATACAATTTCAGAAGCCTCTTTTTTGGCGTTTTCAAATTGTTTTTTTCTGCCCTCAAGCAATAATTCACTAAAAAGCAACGGATTTTCAAGAAACAATTGTTCAATGCCTTGTTTTTTTGCCTCAAGAGTTACTTCCCTCGAAATTTCGGGGTAACAACAATGCCCCATTGATTTTAACGTATCAATAATGGTTGTTTTGCCCGTTCCTGGACCGCCAATAATTACTACAATTTCTTTTTTCAATGTAATTTGTCTAGTTTGCAAATTTATTGAAAGAATTTATATTTTAATCATTATTGTCCGATAAAAATAAATTTAAACT
>Ga0247722_10000267_pt1 | contig 33844 bp, 32 predicted proteins | sample MSEWelMarce3H_FC_FD_189094 | JGI IMG/M metagenome (GOLD analysis project Ga0247722, IMG submission 189094) | Subsurface sediment microbial communities from gas well in West Virginia, United States - MSEEL Well Study Marcellus 3H_FC | ecosystem: Environmental > Terrestrial > Deep subsurface >... | reverse complement strand
TGCCAAGGATGGACAAAAATGGCCACCAGTTGTTCCTTCTTGCCCTGATTATTGGAAATTCGAAGGTGAGGGCGATGACACCAGATGCGTAAATGTTAAAGATTTAGGAACTTGTCCTCCAATGAGTGGAAAGAAACATCTAGAAATGAACTTTAATGCTCCTACATATGTAGGGTCTCAAGGTGACTGTAATAAATCTGCGTGGGCGAATAATTGCGGAGTCAGCTGGGATGGCATCACATACGGAACAACCCAACGTTGTTAAATATATGGCACACTTTCATTAAGTTTTCAAATAACAAAAAAAGCTACATAAAAACAATTATTATTTATTATATAAGATGGAGAACTTAGAAATAAATACAATTCTTAATAGGAACGAACAGGCCGAACAAGTGAGAAGCATATTGCGCAACTTTGAGGCAAATAGAAATGATGTTCTTTTGAAAAGGGGCATTTATGTATTTGGCGATCCAGGAACAGGAAAAACTACCTTTGTTACTAAAATATTGAATGAAATGAATTATGATGTTATAAAATATGATGCGGGAGATATCAGAAATACATCCGTGATTGAAGACATCACAAAGCATAATATGGCAGATAGAAATATTATGAGTTTATTCAACAAAAAAGCGCGAAGACTCGCAATTATTATGGATGAAATTGATGGTATGAATAATGGAGATAAAGGAGGTATCAACACCTTAATCAAATTAATCCGTCCTAAAAAGACAAAAAAACAAAAGTTGGAAGAAGTTACGATCAATCCGATTATATGCATCGGAAACTATAAGGTAGATAAAAAAATCAAAGAGCTTATGAAGGTGTGTAACACAATAGAGCTTAAAACACCTACACTACCACAAGTAACAAATATAGTAGCCCCTCTTTTACCTAGCATCGACAAAGAGATTAGAGGAAGAATCGCCACATTTGTTCAGGGAGACTTAAGAAAACTTCACGGCATATATACCATTTATAAAAATAAGCCCGAATTTTTTACCGAACATCTAATCGAAAATATACTGCGAATCAAGTCTTACAGTGATGATACAAAAAAAATAACGAGAAATCTATTCAATAAATATTACACTGTGGCAGAGCATAATAGCGTTATGAATGAAACGGATAGAACCAGTGTTGGTCTCTTGTGGCACGAAAACCTAATCGATGTTATCGACAAGGCGGACAAGAAGGTCTCGATACCATTTTATATTAATCAGCTAGAAAATGTCTGTTTTGCGGATTACATCGATCGAATTACATTTCAAAAACAAATTTGGCAGTTTAACGAAATGAGCTCGTTGATTAAAACACTGAAAAATAATAAAATGTATCACGACTCATTCCCACAGAAACAGCATTATAATCCGACAGAAACGCGATTCACCAAGGTTTTAACTAAGTATTCCACTGAATACAACAATTCGCTATTTATTCAAAAATTGTGTCAAGTGTTAGGCATGGATAAGAAGGACCTGTTCGGGTTTTTTATTGATCTGAAGAATGCGGATAATGACGCCGAACTTAATCGATTGACCGAAATGTATGAAATCGGAAAGTTAGATATTAGCCGCATTTATAGGTACATTGAAAAATACATCAAGGAAAATGCGACTGGAATCACGGATAAAGACGTCGAAGAAGAGGAGGAAGAATTTGCTTACGACGAAGAATAAAATGCGTTGCTGTATCAATAATTTCCAGAAAATATTATATAACTCAAAAATACACCAAAAAAATTCTTTGCGAACAAATCTAATATATTGTAAAATGAATTTTTAACATAATAAGGTAAAACCGCTACAAAACCATACATCGACCAAAAAAAGAAAAAATACCAAAATAATAAATATCCATTTGTGTTTTGAGTTACATAGTTTACATAAATGATATAATAATACAGCAAAAATGGTATAAACCCTAGAAATACTCCAAGCAAAACGGGGATTATTCGCATTTCACCCAAATAACCAAAAAGTAACATTAACCAATTCAAAAGCACTACAGGTATAAAAATATTTGAATTCTCCTTCAAAACTGTAAAAAATTCCAATTCGTTTGTCTTATTTTCTACAATGTTATTTAAATAAATTAGATATATCATCAATGTTATTAGCATTGTCGGAGTTGTAATAAACCAATCTATATATCTTTTTGGCGTAACATTTAATACCTTGGTAAAATTATAAGCTAACCAAACATAAAACGACCCTTCGAAAAACTGAACTACTAATTCTAATAATAGTAATTGTCTTATTATCGAATAAATAGTTGGAACTTTTACAAAAAACGCTCCTATCTCTATTATTCCTGTTACTATTTGAACAATAATTGAAATTACTAATGTGACATAAAATAAGTATTTACATTAGTTAAATATTTTAGTTTTTACACATTTAAACGCTGAATAATTATAATTATGAAAAAACATCATGAATTGAAATCATGGTGTTTTTAAAGTTGAGTATTTACACCCTTGAATAGGTTATTAATTAATGTACACGATCTGCCTTTTGAAACGCATAGCCTCTCGGGATTTCTCAGCCTCTGCCACTCTTGCGTCTCGCTTTGCCTCCCACTTCGAAATTTGATTTGGATCCAAATCGCAGCGCATATGAGACATATAATGCCGAGGGGAACTGTAAAACATTGTAGACGAATTATTTCTACTCTTACATTCGCCCGTCGCAAGAACTACCTTAAAATACAAGTCCTCGTCACTCGACCCAACGCAGTTGGTATAATAATGTCCGGTTTCAGCATCTCTAATGTGACTACCAGTATCCGCCGAAGTATACAACTCAATCTTACGTAGTTTCAAACCAGGTCCTTTCCCGGAAGGTCTCCAAATTACGTTATAACCGCTGTCCATTCTTTGTGTATCCTGTAACCGATCGTTAGGGTTAAGCACGTGCTGGTTGGCTTCATGTGGTGACTCGTTGTACTCCATTATTACTATTATAATCAAGACATCTTTAAGTATATTTTGATTGAAAAATGATTACGATATTGAAGTTATTGTTGGCGCCTCATGAGAAAGAGTTATACGCCTTTCCTGCATTTTTTCCTTGATTCGGTCGCTTAAAAGTTGCTTCATTTTGTTCTCTAAATATGTTACCTTTTCGGTTAATTGATTGTTTTCTAATGTGAGTTGTTGAATTAAAATTCCCATTTCATTAATTTTATTCTGCGCCGCTGGCAGAGAAGAAGCTATCTTTAATTTATTCATCATTTCTGCTTGTTCAGTCTGTTTTTTCATGTGTTCCTGTATCATTACTTCTCTGTTCTGTTTCATTTCCGCAATTTGCTTTATAACATCCGGCTTGTTTTCGGGATTGCCTGGCTCATACGAAGCCAAATTATTAATATCATCCATAAAAAACTTCAATATATCGGCTTCTTTGACAAAATCTGCCGGAACCAATGTGGAATCATGCATGCGTGGATTGGGACCTTGCATAAGTAATTCCCGTTTATCAAATGAATTCTGTTCGTGTGAAAATACCAAAATCGACTTTTTAGGTTCCAATTGAACAAACGGAATTGTATAATCCTTTAAAAACTTCTTCTCTTCCGCCACAGAAGATTTTTCATCAAATCGCGTGATTTTTAACAACTCCCGTTTAAAAGCAAATGTCGCCGCTGTAGCGTGATTTGTGCCATATGGCCCAAACTGAACCATCTTATTTACGTGCTTGAAAAAAATAAACATCGCGCTCGACCCTGCGCATAGTGCTTTGGGGTTTTTTTGTAAAGTTTCGACCGCGTGTTGCACTCTTTCGGGTGGATAGTAGTCATCGTCATCCATATACACAATTATATCACCGGTCGCCTTTTCATTCAATAAATTTCGCTTACACCCCAACGTCATCTTGTCGGTATATTTAAAATATTTAACTTGTGGAATATGACTAACTAATTCTCCGATCTTATCTGTTCCATCATCAATTATAATCCACTCCATTCTATCTTTGGGGTATGTCTGGTGCTCAAAACATTTAATAATCATCGGTATAAAAGGACGCCTATTAAAGGTTGGAGTACATATGCTCACCATTGGAAGCGTCTGTTGCTGCTTTTTGGATTTTCCCATTAATATTATAAACTCAATAGTTTTAAGTCTTATTTGCCTGATAATTTTTTCCCTATACTTCTAAGTTCGTTTTTAATATTTCCTCCTGATTGGGGTCCGCCAAACAGCCAATTATACAAAATTCCGTGTTTCTCCTTTGGTAGGTTTGATTCTGAAATACACGTCTTCTTGGCTTGTTTATAACTTGTTAGGAGAGATAAACCCTTTTCTGTTACCGGAGTATATATATCAATTGCTATTACTCCAAAATATATTAACAGAACGAGGATAGAAGGGACTATACCACCTACCGCTCCCAATTGTATAAAGGCAAACAAAATTACAAAAAAACTTAGGAGGCCCATCATTTGTCCCTTGTAATACTTGTATGTTTCTTTTATAATTGTGAATCCAGTCGTGGGCGCACCATTTAATTCTGATTTAAATGTGATAACGCTAAAAATACACCACCAAAACGCTAAAAATATAAAGAGTGATGACAAACTCCAGGCAAAAATCGTCGCCAATGTAAATAAAATAATTAGACCAAATGCCACCATATATCTAAATGGTCCTGAAAAAAAGCTGATGTTTTCCCATTTTGGTATCCCTTTACCAGAGTCATTTGTGTTTTCCTTGAAAAACCATCCCATTTCTGTAAACCATAAATAAATAAAATGTATGATATCTACAAAAATAATAAACGGCGATAATATAGAGAATATTATTGGACCCGTTAATACAAGCAACGTTTCCGGTAGCATATTCAATTTATTCAATACATAATTGAATATAGAATAATTAAATTGTAGGGTGCTTTCTAGAATGGTAACAAAATAGTTTAGTAGAAAATATGAATCTGGATTGTTCTTATAAGAACGAAGGCCGTCTAGTATACTATTTGAAGAGTTATACTCGTCGTATGGTATTTTTAACTTCATCGACATTTGAGGATCCGTATTCGTCGTAAAAATATTTGTCGAAATTGGTTCAATGTCCGGCTTGGTGTTTACATATGGATAGCATTTTTTATCGTCAGGCAAAACGTTAGATTGCGCTACTTTACATGCGTATAATATTAGACCACTGAATCCATAATAAACAGGTATGCTGAATAGAACAATTACTATGATGATAATATAAGTTGTTAATTTCGAGGCATATGATTTTTTATCGTCCGTTTCATCAGAATTTGCCATTACTTATATTACACAGACAAAAGAAAAATGCGACAAAAGAAAATAATTTGGACCCTATAAAGTTATTATTTACTAAATCACCTAATTTAATATAATTTTAAATCTTCATAGATATTATATTACTATTATGGAAATCTATAAAAAACACTCCGGATTTTTATTTTTGGTGTTGGCAAGTTTTATTTTACTTATATCAATATTTAAGTGGATTAATTATTTAACTAAAAATAACTTCATTATGGAATGTTTTACACCCTCGATAATTCAAGAGGATTCAGGTGGCGCAACAAGTCACACCGTAAATCTTCCTTTAACAACAACGTATAGTTGTAAAAATTTTTGCGGTCCGACTGCGCGATGTGCCATAACCGGACAACAATGCTCGGCCGATATTGATTGCCCAGGCTGTCAGCCATACACGCCGCCATTGAAAAGTGCGCCCGATACTGTTCCCGGCAATGATGAGGCTGGAAAACTCACAGTGGGAGTTACGCCAAGATATTCGCCATTAACAAGCGGTTATGGCACCCGCGAAAGGGTCATTACTGCTAATATGTTCTCTAAACCAGCCATGCCCAATTTTGGCGTTAATAAGTGGATGGATGGGTTTAATGAAGAAAACGCGTTGTTTAATAAGAGATATAAACCACCTGCTGTTCAGTTTATGCCAAACTACCCCGAGCGTTATAGTTTAACGGGGGAATTTATCGAAGATGGTCCGTTTGCGTCTAATGCCCCTCTCCCTTAGGGCAATCAATCTTTGTCAACAATTACCTCCTTGGATACCCTTTTAATGATTTTTTCTTCCTTTTCAAAATCATTGTCACCTTTTCCACCCATAGCCTCCATGATAATTTTATTATACTGATCTGAAAAGCGAGAAGCACTTTTGCCGCAATCTGGATGCGCTTCTTTGAATTTGGGTAGCATTCTTGCATTTTTATCCGCGACCTTTCTTACCATTTTATGCATTTTCTTTTGTTCATCGTCTTTTTCCCATTTATCTTCGTCTTTAATGTACATTGTTTCTCTCTTCTTATCGGTACAATGAACCGGTCTTTGAGTAATATCAAGGTCCTTCAGATTCTTTACAATAATATTGGAAATGCCCTCCACGTAACCTACTTCACCAACCTTTTCCAAATCCGACAACTGCAGTTTAATTGACTCAACAAATTCCGTAATATTCATTGCGTCCTTGCACGTTTCGTTTAAAAAGAAGTTCAGGTTAAATGCCTTGTTATGTGAGTTTGTTGTAGTAGTTGTTGTAGTATTATGAGTTCCATTTTTGATAACCTCCATCATGATATTTTTAAAATCAGACGTTTCTTTTATCAGTTCTGAATTTTGTTTTATAAGCATCAGTATAAGTTGATCTTTGTCTGCGGGTTCGTTTGTTATTTGATCAGTCTTTTCATCTGAATTAGAACAGTCTTCGAGTTTACATTTTTTATTATGCCTCCATAATCCTGCTCTATCGTTGAATTCTTTGTCACAATTTTGACATTGATAGCTTTTACTAATTTTTACTAAAGAAACATTGTCATTCGTTGTTAAAAGACTGTTTTTGTGTTTTATGCTATTCAGATGAAGATCTAAATTATATTTTCGTGACGTAGTATAGTTACAAATCGCGCACTTGAAGTTTTGACTAATTTTTACTAAAGAATCGTTGTGAATCGTTGTCATACATTAACAACAGAAAATTAGTTTAACTTCTTTTCAAAAAAATTAATAAAAATTTTATCGTCACAAATTGAAAATTATTTTTTTGGTGACCAGACCATAAATTTCAATTATGCAGTAAAAACATGTTATTTCGCAACACTGTTTTGCCTTTTTCGATTTTTGGACATTTATTTTGTCCATTTTAAATTTCTGAAAAAACTTTCCCAGGGGAAAACTTGATATTTTCAATTCTTTAAGTTAAAAACAACTAATTACAAAACGCATCTAACAAGAAGTGATTACGATCATTCCGAATAAAAACATTGTCTAATGCGATGGTTTCGTACCAGGTGGTCAAATCACCCAAAATACGAAACCCAGAGACACACGATAAGGCTTGTATAAACTCACATTTGCTCGGTAAAACCCGCTCGACATGCAAACCATCCCATGAAACCTTCAACCAACCCGACGTTTCCACCAAGGCAATTTGAAAAGAAGCAATAAAACGGTAGAACTGAACCGCGGATAAGGGATAGATAAGAGTAATACCCATCTTATTACATTCAAGTTCAACCAAAGGAGCGCCTTTATGGAGTTGTGTAATATCCCCAGCTAAGAGGCTAATGGAAAACTGAATGGTCCCGCCATATGCTATCCCTAAGTTCCCAAAAAACTTGGACGGGGCATTGTAAACCCACAAAGATTTATCCGGTTTCCCGTGAATGAGGTTATCACTTGCCTGAATATAATTATGAAAGAACTGTCCGCGGCTATATGGTTCAAAAACAGGAACTGAAATGGATAGTTTGTTGCCAAGAATAGTCCATCCATCGCTTCCAAGTAAAAAATCACTACCGACAATCGTGCCATCCGCATCCGCCATCGTGACATTTCCTGGAAAGGACTGAGACGAGCCGTCCGTTACAATAAAAGAAAATACATCAGAGCAAAAGCGACAGAAAAGTCTCGTGTTCGGAACGTAGTAAACACGGTGTAAAGTACCAGTAACCAAAGTATGATTATGAGTGATAGGCACACCGGAAATGGGCTGATAACCATAAAAACTATACACCTGAGATAATTGAAATAAGGTTCCGTACTTGGGTAACTGTGTAATAAACGTCGTGAGTTTACTGCCAATTTTATCCCCACCCTTTAACCGGACAATATAGCCCGGAAGAGAACTGTTCATAACAATCAATTGATGAAAAGCAAACGGAACCGCGATAGACGCATAAATCGGACACAAAGCGAGCAATAATAAACAAGAATAAACCGACATAGTAATAATATCAACCAATGCTTATATTCTTTTAGTAAATACTACACCCACGAAATAACATTTTTGTACATTTTCAACTTTCCCAAAGAAAAACCTGATATTTTCAATTATTTAAGTATCAAGTTTATATATTATATATTGTAACATTTAGTTAGGAGCTTTCTTTACAATTACCTCCTTGGAAACCCGTTTAATGATTTTTCTTTCTTTTCAAACGCCGATTATTTTAAATTTTCATAATTAGTAATATAATGAATAAAATAGTTATATTACCGGCACAATTTGAAAATATAACTATTTTTTCATATATATTTATAATATGTAATTATTTTAACAAAAAAAATTACACATTTATAATACAAATGCCTACACACAATATTTATGTAGCATACAATAAACCCGCATTACCACCAACAAATATTACCATATTTACACGCTCCTCCATTAAATACATGTTGAAGTTGTAATCATAAATGCGCCACGTTGGTTTGTTAATGCCCACGATATCTCCTGTTGTTGGGTCGCAAATAGTTAACACTTGCGCATATGGATCCACTGGAGGCGATATGGTTGTAAATTCAAACTGAACATTTGTAAATCTGCTCATATTCATCGCACCGGATGGTTGTATTACTCGCGGATTTGTGTCTAAGCAAAAATTGTAACAATACAAGCCTTGGGGCGCATTTCCTGCGGTTCTCACATATTTTTCAACAAAATTATATACACCCGCAGGTAACATATTTTCTCTATATTGCCCATCCAGGAGGATTCCAAGTGCTATTAAAATATACTGAATATTCTGCGGATTGTATTGCCCTGTTGTGTAGATATGTGTTGGCGAGCCATTAGGATTTACACCCGGACCAATACTAGGAGGCCCTGGAGCTAACGGATTTACATAGTTATAGTTTCCAGCACTAGACGCAGGTTCAACGTCTTGTGGCATATAATTGTAAGGCCAGTTCGTATAATTTGACCACTGATTTCGCAAGTTTGCGTCGCTTCGCTGAAAGTAAAACATCCAGCTAATCACCATTCCTAATGAATCCAAATCTACCTTATTCTGTCCAGTTATGTTATAATAGGGTCTCTCGTAAACCTGCTTAAATAAATACTTCTGTTCGTTCTTAGCAAATACTTCAGATTCGTCGTTTGATAAAAAGCAATAAGTACAATTTAAATTAATATCCACGTTCCATTGTGTTCTGTTATCCACGTAAGATACCGGACCAAGTATTTCATCCGGCGGCGTTTGAAGGAATCGATATGGTTGCATGTAAAACTGATTAAAATTCGGCGCAACCACGGGAAACGTATTCGCATAATCCATAACATCGCGTATAGTAAACCATTCGTTAAACGGTCTTAATGTGACGCTGATTTGAAGTTCGTTATATTGAAGCGCGACTAATGGAAAGGCTTGTGTAGTAACAAGGTTGAACCACGCTCCAAGAGGGATATATAATGTGCGTCCGGGAATGGACGGTTGTGCGCCAGCCGGATTAGGGTTATAAAACGCGCTTGGATATGCGTTTACTCGCGCCCCATAATTTGCCGGATCATTTAGCTCTGCGGTTTGTCCGATCATTTCGTTAAATAATGCTAGCTTCTCGGCAGTAAAATCACGCTGAGCGGAAGCTAAAATATATTGCCCCGAGTATTCTTGTAATTTTTGATTACCACAATTAATAGTTATGCGACTAATAATTTGCGCGCCGATATTTTCTATCCATTGAAAATCATAAGGCGCCCAGTCAGTATAACCAGTTACTACTCCTGCTGAATTATAAATCGGCTGAGGAGGCATAATCGGGCTCCAAATTGTCGGGAGATTGATTGAGATGTAGCAGTCCATAAGGAGGTCTGCGTACCGTTTGACGCGAAACACAAATGTTGACTCTGTTGTAGGATTAATTATTGGAGTTCCTTCATAATCTAATCTAAAATTTTGCTTACCAAAGTTCGTGAATTTTTTATAAACTGCCTTCCAGAACGACTTGCTTGGATTACCATTTAAAATTATATTCTGTTGCCCTTCGCTAACCAATTGCATTAATCCGCCGGCCATATTAAGTATATAATAAGGCAATTTTTTAATTCTTTATTTCATCATTTATATATTCCTTCTAAAACCCAAATTTAAATTAAAAAATAATATATTATATTAGATTAATGCCAAGCGTAGCAGAACAGTATTTAAGCAACATTACAAATTCCGATGAAGCTTTCCAGTCCTATATGATTATTGCGATTATTTTTATCATCCTTGTAACATTTATCGCATACATGATTTATCTTAGTAGGTTATCATCGAAAGAATGCGATTTTATGAATTCTTTATATCCCAGCGTAAATGGAAATATTAGACCTATTTCGGACAATGATCCTGACTGTAGCGGCAACCTTTTTGATTACTATGTAAAAACAGCATATAATGCTTGTTCGGGCGGCTCTTATAAAAACGATTTTGTAGACATATGTAATTTAAAGGCAGTAATTAAACAAGGTGTCCGGTGTTTAGACTTTGAAGTATACTCCGTTGACAATCAACCCGTCGTTGCTACTTCCACCGTCGACAATTATTTCATTAAAGAGACGTTTAATTCCGTTGGTTTTGGCAGTGTAATGGAGACAATCCGTAGCTACGCATTTTCCGGCGGAACCACCCCAAATCCTACAGATCCCATCATTGTTCACTTAAGAATTAAGAGTAATAATCAGGAAATGTATTCTAATTTAGCATCTATATTAGAATCATATGATGACATTTTGCTCGGAATGGATTATAGTTTTGAAAATAGTGGTCATAATTTAGGAAGTGTTCCCTTAAAAACATTTAGGAACAAGGTGATTATAGTCGTTGACAAAATAAACAACTCATTTTTACAGAATGAGGCGTTCTTAGAATACGTAAACATAACAAGCAACTCAATCTTTATGAGAAGTTATTCAAATTATGACATTGTAAATAGCCCCGATACTCAAGAATTAACTGAATATAACAAGACAGGCATGACAATTGTCTTCCCAGATGTGGGTGTCGATCCCGCAAATCCAAGCGCAATGCTAGCTAGAACGTATGGATGTAATTTTGTCGCAATGCGTTATCAATTGCCCGACAACTTTTTAATGGAAAACGACGAGTTTTTCGACAGATGCGGTTACGCGTTTTGTTTAAAACCCGCGGATTTGAGATACCAACCTGTCACTATTCCGGTGCCCAAAAAACAAAACCCGGCGTATTCATATGCTACGCGCACAACATCAACAGACTATTATAGTTTTAAATCTTAAGAAGGGTGCGCCCCACTGTAAAAAATTTAAAACTACAAATTATCTCTCGAAGATTTAAATCTATTTAGTATATAAGACCGCGGAATGACAACAAAAAAGACATGTAAAGGATTAAAATTCGAAGATTGTGAATTAGCGATTCTTCGAATGGCAGTTGATAAAGCGGAAGAAAAAATGGCTAAGCGCGTTGTTCAATCAGACGATATCAAAAGAATTATTAAGATTGTCGAAGATTTTATTAAGCGAAAGTCGCTAATTTGTTATGGAGGGACGGCAATTAATAATATATTACCTTCCGATGACCAATTCTATAATAAGGAGGTAGAGATTCCTGATTATGACTTTTTTGCGGTTAATGCGTTGGCCGACGCAAAAGAGTTGGCAGATGTTTATTATAAACAGGGGTTTACAGACGTGGAAGCAAAGGCGGGTCAGCATCACGGGACATATAAAGTGTTCGTTAATTATATTCCGGTTGCTGATATAACCATGTTACCCAAGGGCATTTATAATGCGTTGAAAAAGGACGCGATTCGGGTGGGCGGAATTTTATACACACCGCCAAACTATTTGAGAATGTCGATGTATTTGGAACTTTCACGTCCTGCGGGAGATACGAGTAGATGGGAAAAGGTTATGAAGCGTCTCTCGCTGCTAAATAAGCACTATCCAATTACAGATTTAAATTGTAACATGGTCGAATTTCAACGTGAAATGGAAAACAGAACAGATGAAGACCTTATTTATGATACGGTAAGAAATACGTTTATAAATCAAGGCGTCGTGTTTTTTGGCGGCTACGCCATGTCTCTATATGCGCGCTACATGCCCGGAAACGTAAAAAATAAATTCGAAAAGATTGCGGATTTTGATGTTTTATCCAATGACCCCGAAACAACCGCCCAAATTGTGAAGGAACGTTTAAAGGACATTGGTGTCGCAAATGTTCAAATCAAAAAAAGAGACCCGGTTGGAGAAGTAATCCCAGTGCATTATGAAATTTTAGTTGGAAAGGATACCGTCGCAATGATCTACAAACCTATCGCGTGTCATAGTTACAATATTATTACTATAGCCGGACAAAAGGTCAAAATAGCAACAATCGACACCATGTTGAGCTTCTATTTGGCATTTTTATATGCGGACCGCCCTTACTATAACCATTTCTTAGACAGAATATTATGCATGTCGAGTTTTCTCTTTGATGTGCAGCAAAAGAATAGATTGGAACAAAAGGGTCTGCTCACTAGATTCAGCATCACTTGCTATGGACACCAAGAATCCGTTGAAGAAATGCGAGCCGATAAGGCAGCGAAATATAAGGAAATAAAACAGAAAAACGATAAAGGAATGTTAGAAGAGTGGTTTTTAAATTATAAACCAGATGATTTTAAAAATAAAAAATCAGATGATAATAAACCACATAAATCAGATTATAAAAAGAAGTCCCATAAAAGCAAAAGAGCCAGAACAAATAAGAGGAAGAAACCCCTAGCTATTTATGGTGGCAAAACAAGGCGCTCCCGATAAATAAATTATGGGCGACAAACGTCACCGTAACAGTCATCTAACTTATCTTGAAATGTAACTCGCCTATTTCTATTATACATTTTATATAGAAACACGATGGCCAATAGAGCGAAAACCAAAATTCCTATATAAATATATAGTGAGTCTCCTGATAAATCGTCACTTCCACCGATAATGTCGTTGGAAATGTCGTTAATTGTGAATTCAGAACTAGTTATATCAATATTGTCCATTTTTATAGAAGAATATAAATGCTTCATTATTCTAACTTATAAACAACGATTTTCCAATACGATTAAAAAAATGTCGTATAATATTTTTGCTAAACTCTTGTAAAGTATACTATCTTTAACATCTTTGGGTATGTTCTTATTTATAAAAACTATCGCATAAACAATATATAGTATCAGTTTCTCTATTAGAATCTTGATGTAGTTACCTCCGGTATTAAACACATTCCAGTCATTAACATAGCTACACATTTGGGTATTGGATTGTTTTATATAAAACGAATGTATATCTAACAGCCCGGACAGAATCCGATGATAATTCGATTTCTCGTTTTTCACGTTGATAAGATTGCTTATCTTGTCATAACCAAATAGGTCCATGTAAAGAATCTTCTTATTCGGCTCATTTGTAAAAATAAATGGGTTCATTCCGTCTACATATTTGTTTTTGTATAGCACATTACCGTCTATTAAAAATGGAATATAAGACGACTTTATTATTGTATTTAAGATGTCGTCTATGTCTGTATATTTACACTTTACCGGCTTTGTGCCTCTTTTGATGTTATGATATGTAATAAATAATTTGCCGTTTATTTTTTGACAAATATCAGACGGAATGCTGCTGCCTAAATGCCGCTTAAGCTGTTTAACAAGTTGTAGCTTGTATGATTTTCTAAAGTCAGCCGCAAGTATTTCATATAATTCACTCATAAGGTGTAATCCATCAATATAATATAAGAATCCCACAATTGCGCCGACACTGCATCCAGATATTCTATCTACTCTAATATATTTACGCCTTTCCATTTCCTTTAAAAAGTATAGCGCGCCAACTAAATAACTACCGTTAAATGCACCGCCATCCAAGATGAGGTCTATTACGATTGGCTCCTTCGTTTTTGTTATCTCCTCGGGTAAATTGTCGATTAATTTTATAACGAAATCTTGAATCATTCAAACTAGTATATGACGGTATTTACTATTTTATAATAAAACGAAATTTATTGTAAAATGGATAGTAGTATAATGAAATATTTTGATGTAAATAAAATAAGTATATGTAATATATCAGCTATATTAAATGTCGGAACTGTACAATTGTCAGTTTTTTTGCTTATACCCGAATTCAATGAAACAGACAAATAATATGAAAGAACGATTTACACGTCTTAGCGTGAACTGTAATTACTATGCCGCAGATTATGCGACTGATATACAACAAAATATTCACGAAACATTTAGTGGGTTTGATCATCTACGTATGATATATGATTTTTGTCATAAAACAACCTGCGCTTATGGTGTTTTTTGTGAAAATGACATTTATATTCACACGGATATAAAGCCGATGTTGCCTAAAATATTATGCGATTTCAACTTGTTAAGTTTGGATATATTGTTATTGGGGTATCTTACGCCTTTTCTAGTGGACGAATCTGTTGCGAAATACGGATTCTCATTTAAACGCGAGACGAGTGGGAGGTCGAAATATATGTATCATAATTATCCAGATACTCTAATCGGGACACAAATGTATATTTTATCACGAAAGCACGCAATGTATATACTCGACAAATATTATGACACCTATATTGGCGCTATAGCAAAAAACGAGGTCGAACATTTGTCGGCATCTAATCTTCTATTAACAAATAGCGCCAGTAGAGCGTTAATATCTCCTCCGCTGGCGTGTGTAAAGGACGTAAATAATGTAGAATTACATATAAAAAGTATGCGGGCTCATTACAACAAGGCAGAGTTTATCTAGGCCTATCTATATTTTAAACGCTTTTTTTATTTTGCATCAATCGCTTCATAAAATCGTGTTCATTTCTATTTTGAACATAGATATTTATTATTTCAGCAGGTGAGTATAAATACTCACGGATCTTCTTCAAGTTGCCTTTATGGATAGGGCTATTAAATAGATTCTGATACATTTCAGATATGGTTGTATGACTTGCGTTTTTTAGTTCGTGTGTTATATCGATTCTTCCAGGACGGGTCAATGCTGAGTCGAGCTTACGATAGTGGTTCGAAGAAATTATCAATATTCTACCTGGGGTCTCTCTTATTCCATCCCATAAATTAAGAATATCGTCGAGTGTGATTGGCGGCTCTGTAGCCGGTGCGACTAGTTGTACGGTTGTTACTTCAGATGAATCCCGCCCACGCTTTGCAATGTCGCTTATTACAATATTTTCTGATGTGTCCTTCGCTTTTGCGCGCGATTTGTTTTTGCTACCTCGTTCCAATACAACATCACCTATACAATCAATATCTTCAAACACGATAATTTTCTTGTCGAATGACACGGAACCCTTTTCATTATAACTAGAATACGTGTTTTCAAAAAAGAAACCTTCCAGTTGTTTTTTGGTCTTTATAATTTTAAGTGGTAACACGACAAGGTGGCGATTTGTATATTTTGCGAGAGCCTTAATAAAGGACGTTTTACCTGTTCCGGGCGGTCCGTGCAGCCCAATCCCTAACGAGTATGGTATTCCCTTTTCATAATACCATTCTCGATTGTTTAAAAAATGGTCAATATGTGCCACGAGTTGTTGCTTTCCATCGAAAAACATATTTTGAAATGTCCGCGCACTTTCAAAGACATCTTCCCGCCAACAACTTGTCAACCCTTCCTCTGGTTTTGGTATGACACAATCTAAATTGTATATAAACCGTTTATTACTTCGAATTTCTCGAACAGATGACACGTATTTTTCAGTAATCTTATCAATATATGTTTTTAGATAACTAATCGAATGTACATATGAGTATATCTCATATGTCATTTTTACGGTTTTTGTATTTGATTTGTCCCTCTCGTCACCGGATGCTTCTTGTTCCGTTTCTACGCGCGCATAAATATTGTCCTCTAATTTAAACGATTTTCTTTGATCAACCATGAATATCTCGTGGGTTTTTCTTCTCTCTTCCTCATTAGACGTTGTCTGATAGGTGCTATATGTTTCTTTAATCTGGTAAATAGGAGCGAATTTATCAATATTAGAAATAATGTGGTTGGAAATCGCCTTGAACCTAGTGCTATATATGGCAGAAATATTTGGTGTCAAATTGTATGAGCACGTGGTGGAACATTTTTTCCCTTCAATAACAACACAGTTTTTCTGAAAAAGACAACTTTTGAATGTTTCAAAGTTGACATTTGATAAAATATCCATACCGTCATGTCTGCTTACATAATTTAATATATAACCATATATACCAATTACAATAGTTGATATAACTGCGTCGTATGTTGGATTGCCCGTTTTAAAACTATTGTACAGAGTTATTCTGCTTATGTTTTCGTATGTAGATGCTAATATATTAATTAAATTCATAATTGTTTATGTTACATGACTATATCTACGTATTTTTAAGTGGGTTTTTATACACATTTATCTCTGCTAAAAAACGGCAAAGCGATTCGTGGTTTTATTGATCAAGTAATATAGCAGGCCAAACAGCGCGCTTGTGAATAGAAATCCGTTGATGTTCATATTTCCGTCAGTTGAAAACAGGACAGGAAAATACCCAAATAACATTTTTCTAAAAAACGGCAATTGAAATAAAAAGTACATGACGGCGAGTAATAATGGCACTTGTATTTCATTATACATATCGTCTAATGAATTGTTATCACGTGCGTTTTTATTGTAGTCATTTATCATATCCGATGTTTGCTCATAGTTTCTAATATAATCGGTATTGTCCTGTGGGGGTGGGACATAATTCGGCTGGACGTGTGGGTCATTACTGATACCGATGGTAGACATTGAAATGTCTCGTGATGGTAATTGAGTTGCGCCATTACGGCTTGCATTTTGAAGTCCGCTAACTATTTGGCTAATAGTTGCCTCGTCTAATGTTCCGTTTGCCTGATTTGCAGGTTGTTTTTGTGAAACCATTACATTTTCCGTCGCAGACATTGAAATATTATTGCTAACATTTCCTCCTCCCACCGGATCTGTTGGTAAGTCTAAGATACTTGTCGAATCGCTCATAATTAGTATAAAGAATGATTGATTATAATAATTACGCAAACCTTAATCGAAATCGATTATTTTCGCAGATGAGTCGCATTTTGTTGCTACATATGAATATTTTACACACTTATCGCCGTTTTTATATATTTTATCCTTAATTTCTTCTAAATGTGGAGCATGAAAAATGAGACAGTCTTTATTCTTACAAATGGTTCTAAATAAAGAGGCGAGTCCAAAACCTAATAGAATAGACATTATAACTTTACCAGTTTCAGTATGAACAAATTTACCTAGATGCATTTCTGTTGTTATATTACCGTGTTAAATTCTTTTTTCAAAACATATAAATTCTGTAAATGAGCTTTACTAAATAAATCAAAATCTTTCAGTGGTTATATTTTATTGCGCCTGTATTGGGATGCTAGATATTAGTGATTCGTCTGTTGGACACTCTACATTCTGCTCCTCATAATAAAAACAGTTATCGGCCTTATCCTTAACAATAACCTTTCCTACAGTTTCAGGGCTAGGGTAAATATAAATTGTCTTCATTTCAGGTCCCAAAATATAAACAAAAAACAAGCCAATTGCGAAACTAATAATAAAGACCGGTATGGAAATATAGTGTAACAACATGCTATACTATATTCAGATACAAAATTCATCCGCAAAATTATACTTACAAATATCCTCTACCAAACCCTGTTTCCTTAACAACAAGATCGTTCATAGCATTAATAAACATATTATAGTTTTTAACACCATTTTTCTCACTTGAAAACGTTAGATAGGTGGCTTGCGTGTCCTTAGGTAGTTGCTTAAATAAATCGTTGTATATTTTGACGCCGAAATCATATTCTCCATTGGAGAGAACCGTTGGTGGCATTTTTAAATTTGCCGGTATAGTCATAACACACGGTTCTTTCTTTGCGCGCGCCGTCGTGCAGCTGAACATGAAGTCGGACAACCATTGTTTATCTGTGATTAACGCGGATTTAAGTTTTGTGGGTAAACGATCCCATAATTCCTTGTAGTCCTGCTTCTTCCACGTTACTTCATCACCACCGGGCCCTTGCGTATAAATGGGTTCGTCTCGTCCGGACGGCTTTTTAATCAAATTTGGTTCGTCCTCCAGCGTATTTTCTTCTTCTGATTCGCTCGCAATAGCAGCGGTTTTTTTCTTGAAGATAACCTCTGTTCCAACATTATATGACACGACCTTGTCGGTAAAACTAGAATACGATAATTTTTGAATACTGTATATGGTTTGAATGAGGTTACACGTATTCGTATCTCCATTTCGCAAGACGGTAGTTTCATTATATTTTAACCCTCTTATTTTCTCCATAAGCGGCGTTAATATCGTTGTTTGTATAACAACCGCATCGTGAGCATATTGAACGTTACTAGTTTCGTTCATTTTCTTAATACAATCCTTAATTTTATCTATCTGAATGTAATAATCAGAAAGGGCGCTGTTCAATTCGGTTTTTATATCATCGTTGTCGACAATGGCGTTGTAAGTTTCAAGGTATAGCTCATAAAAGGATGTGTAAAAGGATATATCGTCCTTTAATGAATCAAAACTGGACAACGCGTCTTCCGTAGTAATACAACCAAATAACAACTTATTTTTGTTGTTTATTACAGTGTTTTTGCGCTCCTTGATTTCGTCCTGTATATTATTTAACAGATTTGGTAGTAAATCTACCTTGCCAATTTGAACGGTTATATCTAAATTACAGGGGTCCGCAATTATGCCGCATGTGGCTTTATACTGTCTATGCGATTCGTCCTTGTCCGTTTCTTTAAAATACGTGGTTTTAAATCTCGTCCCACCGGGTCGTTTACAATTAATACATTTGGGCTTAAGTTTAAGAAATTCTGATCGTTTCTCTCTGTTACTTAACGACGAGTTGTTCATTATCTTCTTTTTATTTGCCATAATCTGTGTTTCATATTGTAGTTTGAGTTTAAAGTATTCATTTAACGTTTCTTTAACATCGTGTATTGTTTTCGCAGACACCTCCATTAATATATATTATATCTTATAATTTTTTAGAGCACGCGCATTCTAAATTTGTTTGTTTCTAATAGGTTGATTTAGAATGTATCATATCATGTTCGCTTTCCCACGCAGGTAGTCCGGTTATTAGTTCTTGTTGTGCCGCCCTTTTAGCATGCTGAAAATTCTGGATTTTCGACAAAATATATTGTTGTTTTTCCTTGTTTTTTTGCTGTAGTTCGACCGGTGACAATTTTCCTTTATATTTGTAAAGCAGAATTAATCCTAAAATAAGCAGGAACCCAATGAATAGTCCAATATTAAAGACCATGTTATTAAATTTATCTCTAGCAATATGGCACTGTTTAAGTGTTTGATGTAAAAAATATTTTACTCCCGGTTCAGTTAGCGATGGTTTAGCAAGGTCTTCAAAATCCATAATAATTGTAGTTAAAATAATAAATTAATTTATACATATTATCTATATGGCTAATTCTTATTTAAATATTGTAACTTTTTTACTGACAACATTATTGTATTATTATTTTTTAAAACCAAGTCTTACGCTTGCGATATTAAACGATCCGGAACAGAAAAAGGAATATGCTAGCAGCAGTCATATGTATTTAGCTATTTATTTATTATTAGTAATGGTTATTCAATTTATAGTAAATTCATCTATCATTTCTTCAACGTGTGGTGGAAATATATCTGAAAATATGGGGGCGGCGGGTATTTTTACATTCTTGCCTTGGATACTAATATTCGGCGTGTTGGTTGTAATTTTAACGGTTTATCCAGGATTTAAAACCGCCTTTTCTGATGTAGTTGGATATTATTGGATTTCCGGCGAGGCGAACACGGTTTTAACCGAATTATTAGTTGATCCGAATATTCAAAAGAAAATAAATGCTGATTCTCAGTTGACCAGTCAGGCACAAAAAGACGCCATGCAGAGTGCCGCCGACGCAATAATTAAAATATGTGGAAATACCTCCGTATTAATAAATCAAATATTCCCGTCCAATTTTGAATCTTATTGGACAATTTTAAATCCGTTGAAGAAGCCGGAGTATCAGGACGACGCAAAGGGTAGCACAGCAAAATTGAAGGAGGATTTATTTAGATTGGTGGTTACTAAAGATAATGTGGGTGAATCTATGTGGTATACATACACAGGCCTTTTATTGACAGCACTTGTTCAGCTTAAGATAACAACTCGTGGATGTGTTTCGAATCCTAAAACGATGGCGCAAAATCAGCAGAAGTTCATGGAATCTGAAGCAGCAGCGAAGAAGCAAAACAGTCTTGCTACCAGCACGAATTACACCATCACCACCTAAGTTATTCTATATATAAAAGAATTTAGAGTCTAATAAATCATATATATATTTATGATTGTTGAAGTTGAAGATTGGGAGGATTGGGAGCATATAAATTGCTGTGAAATTACCAACACAATTTTAACGGTTCCTGACGCAGAACTGTTAAAACAAATGGAAGAACGAAAAATGGAAGAACGCAAATTAGTTGAAGAATCAGACCATGTCTTGGTTCGCGAATTATTTGAAGAGGCGTCAACTATGCAGCCTGATATAATGCCTATTATAATTACTCCCATTACAAGTCCACATGCAAGTCCAATATCCTCTGAAATGAAAGCTAAAAATGCGAAGAAAGGTAACAATCGCCAGGAACACGAACTTAGACAAAAAGCACATGCTAAGAAGGTCTTAGAATTTACCATTAAACAAAAAAAAGTCGCTGAAATATACGGGAAGGCCTCCGAAATAGATAAATATGACGAGTATGATGCTAAATTTTTTTAATCAGATTCTTCTATATTTTTGATACATAATACATAACGGCTAAATAGCACATAATTCCTAAAACCAATGATAACAGCCAGATCGGCAAAATCGTTTTATTTTTATAACCGACCCCAAATTCGCGAATACTTCCGTCCTTGTTATAAAAACACGTTGGTTTCATCATTTGAATTGTTCCGAAAATAATAATAAATAAAACAACAGCCGCCACTGTAATATTTTCTCTAATATAGCCTTTATACATTCTTATATATATAATTACAAACACTTTTTTTATAATTATATTCGTCTAAATTTGTTATTATTTATTTGTCTTTTTGCGGGGGCATTTTTTCTAGCGTCGGCGTGTTGACCTCTTCTTCTTATATGCGCGTCGGCTGCGTGCGCTTCTTTTTCGTGTTCCGCCTTTATTTGAATAATTAGCAATGGCAGCGGTAACAGCAGCAGCACCAAGAGTTGCCACAAGTACCTTCAAATAATGGCGCATATCTTCCTGAAGCCCCGCCGTGTCCGGCGATACACTCCGATAATACTGACGCTCTTCTTCCGTAAGCGTGTCTCCTGCACTTCTAGCATAGTCTGACATTATGCTATATATGTATATAATTTTATTATGTGTGTAATAAAATTATTGATATTTATATTTTATTTATAGATTTTACATATCTTCCTGATAATCATCATATTCTTCTTCTGGTGCCCCAACACCATCCGTATTACCGTCATAATATGTTTCGTTCATAAATTCCATATCATTTGCCTCTGCGTCAATTTCATTGTCAACCATGCGTTGTTCCATAAACTCATCTAATAGAATATCAATGTTTTCATCCGTTGCGGTCGCATCTCGCTTTCGAATGTCTCTCTCCGCCTTCGTCATTGTATCTCTAAATTCTTGCTCTTCATCGTAGAAATTTTTGTCTAGGGTGGTTAATCCCTTTTGCATGCCCTTACTATACATTCCGAGCTTATTGATTTTAAGAATCGTGTCTGCGTCTCTTTCTTCGTCCGTCATCTTTTTCAGCCTATCAGTTACTAAATCCTTCTCTCTTTCTCTTAATTTGAAGACTCTATCTTGGATATCCTCGTAAGACGTATCAACAGTATTTTTTTCATTATTTAAGATATCAATAAAAGCAATTAACAACTCGGCGGTCTTTTGTCTAAGTTCCTTCTTGTTACCCGTCAGCAATCTTGTATCCGTTTTGTCTCTTGTGGTCATTGATAAATCGATTCTTGTTTCAACATCTTCCAAATATTCCGTTGTGAACACATCAGCGACTTTGGTTTCTTTGCGAATCTCTGTTACGATCATTTCATCTTCGTCCGTTAAATCTATGTAATTCAGTAAAACACGAAGTAGGTAATATTCGAATAAAAATCGTCCTGTTCGCTCGTCTAACACAGGCTTTATCGTCTTGTCGCCGCTAACACGAATGCTAGTGAAGCTCGGTGTATAATCCGCAAGCATAACTAAATTCTTACTCGTTCTTTGTATTGTTGTTAGAACATTCTGTAGAGTAGGAATATCGTAAAAGGTCTTGAGCTTTTCATAATACTCCGCAACGTATTTCTTCAATTTATTCGCGTGATTTTTTGAAAACCCGTGATAATTTGGAATATGCGTTTCATCATAATGCACCTTGTTCAAAATTATATTCGGGAACACATTCACAAAGCTATTTATAAAATTCTTGTAAAAATTCGTAATATTATATAGCTTGTCGTCTGAAATTTTGATATCTTCATTGCGAGTCGATGAATCTGCGGACCAAGCCGATAAATTCGAAATAGTATTTATCATTTTTTTTACTGAACTATTTGTTATTACCGAGCCAGTATTTTTTTGAACAAACTCCTTGATTTCACCCTTCATAGCCTCAATATTTTTAATCAAAAAATTATTCAATTCCTTTACCTCCTTTGTGTAGTTTTCGGTAGCAATATCAAATGAATCGAGTGATCTGCTTATCAAATCACGTAAGGATTTTTCAACAACTTCGTCGTTTTCTTTGTCAATTGCTTCCAACACTCGAGTAAGCTTCGTAATAGAAGACACCTCTGTTGGTTCTATATCTATATTTATTCTATTGTGCTGACTGACAATTTGAATCATTCTTAAGAAATGTTCGTTGCTATAATTTCTACCGTTGTCTTTTAACTTTTGAATCATTTGGTCAACAGAATCGTTTGGATTAATAAGCGCGCTATCCGGTTTATCTGTGCAGAAAGGGAGTAGATCCTCGGGAATAGGTGCGAGAGATTTAAATTTACAGAATCGAATAAATGCCAAATAGATTGTTTTTTCACTAAATTCGTCTGTAATTGCCGGATATTTATTCTTTGTGTTTATATTACTATAAAATAACCCACCCGTAGCATAGCTTAAAATATCCTCGCGCATATTCGTCAACTGCTTAACAATATCGTTATATTCAATGATTCGTGGGTCCTTTTCCGTAAAGTATCCAATCGTTGTTTCATTTTCGCCGCTTTCACAGCACGCGTTTTCTAGATAGGGTTCGTTTCCTGAAGTATGAAGAAGTAATCTGTGTTTCTTAACTACTTCTTGTATCCTTTCTACAACAGATAGAGAGAATTGTATAATCTTCGATTCAATAACACATATCTTGTTTCGCTGATCGCCAGCCCCTGTTCGCAAATCAGACAACAGACCCTTCTTGAATTCAGGTGAAATATTCAAGAGGTGTTTTATTTTGAAGGCAACAAGTGGCGGCAAAAACTGCTGCCATTTTGATATATCGTGTTCTTCAGGGATTTCAGTAGCAGGGCTCGTTAACAAATACTCGGTTTTTTCATCGAACTTCCTTCTTACGTCAGGTATGGCCAACAAGACATCATCTATTGAGCCCTTGATTTTAGTAATTATATTCTCTTGACGTTTTCCCTTTAACACATTCCATGGCTCACCAGACTCTCTTATATCATACGCCACACACCCAATGTATGTTACACTACTCAAATCGCCAGCTCCTTCAAATGGATATCCTGTAAAGGATCTCACGCATCCCGGATGGGTTTTGCGAGTTCTTATTGAAGGGATCGACGTCTGGATGCCAATCAAAAACATTCCAAGAGTGTAATATAAAATCGCCGTGTTATAAAAGTCCTTGTATGCCATCATTTTGCGCCCCTTTTCAGCCATCTCTCTTACTTTCTGTTTATAATCATCTTCTGATTCAACTGTATCGCGAATCGCCGACAAAACACAGTTCATAATGAACTCCTTCTGTGTTGTAATATTTATACCCATAGCAACAGAAAGCGTATTTATCGTGTTGTTTATCATAATAGTATCAGGTGTGGTATATTTTATACCTTGTTCCGATAAGGCCGACTGAATTTTGTTACCCGCGTCTGTCTCCATAACAGCTCTAGTTGAAACACGAAACCCTTCTTCGTACCCTTCCTCCATACTAAACTCAACCGGACAAATAGTCCAACCACTATGTTTATCAACCCACCAATCACCGTCATCACTTTCTGTCCCAATTGTCGACTTTATAAGTTCGATCTTTTGAACATACTCATATTCTCCTCCAACAACAAAAACCTCCGCCAATTCGTATTTAAATGTAGGCAATAATGGAATACCGGTTTTTAAACAGTATAGCCAGTGTTGGGATTCTAATTGATTTAATGGGCCCATTCCAGGTATAAATGTTCGGGTAAATGTATTTGTAAATCGAATGATATCGCGCTGTTTTTTAACAAAATCGGCCTGTCGTAATATAATATTTAATATGGGTTGATATGGCGAGATTTGACCGATTTGCTTATCGTCAACGCTGGTGCCCATTTTGTACTTCTGATTGTTATATTTAAACATCTCATTTGCCTCTAGTTTGGTGACAACGTGAATAATATTTTGTAAATATTCTAGCCTGCTTGACACTTTGGCCTGTAATTCCTGTTTTGATAACTTATACTTGCTATCAAATTCACTTATAACGTCTTTAAGAAGCTTTGTTTGTAGCCCCAGTTCGTTTTCTTTTGTGCTTTCACATTTATCATCAATTGTTCCGGGTGCGGTTATACACTTCTCTTGCATATCACACAATATCGACGACTCATCGGTGTTTATGTCTTCCTTACTAACCTCAGCATCCAACTCCCATTTATTACCTTTACGAACATAAAAGTCCACCTCCTCTGCGACGTCCTCCTTATATCCTTTGTACAATATCGCAAACTGTCCGTCAATCACCTTTTTATGACCATCAACAAGAGTCGATGCCAGATAGTCGGCATCGTATTCACTCATCTTCTTCTTTACCATCAAATCCTTAGCAATATGGACTCTTAGTTCTTCCGACGACATTATCATAATATCCTTTCCATAATTTTCCTCCAGCATTCCATAATTTGTCTTGTCGTATTTTTTATCAAAGTAAATGGGTGATTTTTCGTTGTCGCTATTTAATTCCTCCATCGAAGAATAGTACTTAGCAATGGTGACTGTTTTACACGTGTCTTCGCCCTTTTCCTTTTTAAGTTTATCATCAAGCTTATTTTTTTCCTCCTCAAACAGAGTAGAGAATTCAGTTGGGAATAACAGTGGGAAATTTTGAACAGATAACGCTGTTGTGTATAATTTAGTATAATCCTTCAATGTTATTTTGCGAAGAATTTCCGAATTTGTAAATGTTTTCTCTGGATCGACCATGTCATACCCCTCTGTAATTATCTCATAGCGCATTTTCTTTAAAATGTCTACTACGCTAAAGGCACGCTGCTTAATAATATTCACGTTAAATCGTAAATGATAAATCCTTTTAAAGATTCTCGAGCGGTCGATAAACTTTTTATTGTAGTCTGAAATTTTTTCGTCTATAAAATCGGTAATCTCCTTGTATTGCATATATGTTAGGTCATCTGTATAGACTAAAAATGGCTCCAAATAGGAGACGACATCTATAATAGATAGCTTGCCTGTAATATATTTTTTCATCAAATTAAACAACATCTTCGTCTTGGGAACGATCGCCTTGACGAAACTGTCATATATTTCTTTGCGTGTCATGCGGCCGATATCCTGATCGCTTAAATTCATGGCAAAGTTTTTGATATTGTTTGCGAAATTCTGCTCATTAAACTCGAACTCGGAATTAACGTTATCAATAAAGGTCGTCTGGACCTTGGTTTTCTTTTTCAATAGCTGCCAATAATTTAAGAATGCCAAGTTTAAATTGGCCTTGTCTAATATGCTAGTCCCGGGGAGATTGATTTTTGAAAAGCGGATTACAGGTTCAGGTAGTGTGATGAACGATTTTATGGACATTGTGTCGTTTTTCGTCATATTTGTTCTTACCGTATATAGCCTTGCGCTTGTCGAGTCAACCGTGTCCAATTTTGTTAGAGCCGTGTTGTATTTTTGAATTACGAATCGCCGTGTTCTTACCGCATTACTGCTATAAATAGACGAATACATTTCTTCCAAGTTGTCAATAATTGTATTAATGTTTGTTTGCGTATATTTCTCATCAATAATGCCGCCAACTTCATCGGAAATTAATTCATAAGGTGTTAAATACGGGTTCATATCTGAATACAATTCGGCATATCTATTTTGATCCGACGGGATATCATTTGCCTTGTAATTATTGACTAGTTCCTGAATATTTTTCAAGTCACTCGTTAAATCAATATTAACTAGGTCGGCATTTTCCTCGTCAATATGCTCCACATTATATACCTTTTTAACGTTTTTGACGACGGGTAAAATCCAATACAAAGTGCTTTGTAATTGTTTGAAATATACCGTTAATGGTTTGTATGAAGCCTCCTTTGTCAAAATACCGTCAACATTGCCATACTGATCAAACAACGAGAAATGCTCGCGTAGCTGCTTAAAACGCTCGATCATTATGTGAATATTATTCAACACACGCGGAGTTCTTTGTGCGTTTGGAATAGTAGAGAGAAGTTCATCGAGTAGATCGCTAACTTGTGTTTCAATACTATATCTCTGACTTTTTGTCGCCACATCGATATATTGAACAATGGCGCCAAACTCTTCGTCGCCAAACTTGACATTGTCTGCCTTCACTATAAACTCCCTTAACTGATCCTTGATCTCTTTCACCGGGACGGTAAGGCGAATTTTCTCGGGGTCAGCAACCTTCGTTTCTTCAACTTCCTCATTTAATTCAGACAAATCCTCTAAAGGTTCCTGCTGTGCTGCCAATGGTTCAGACGGCTTTTCGCGAATTTCAATCATCTCAATCGGTAAACTCTCAGGAATACCCTTATAATCAAAATTCAAGTAGATTACATCATCGTCTACCGTTTTGATTTCAATCATATCATTTTCTAAATTGGTAATTTCACCGGTTATGATGATGGGTATCTCGCCACCAAAATAAATATTAATCCATTTTCCGGTTACTAGCCCATTTTGTTCTGCGTAGCTTGCTGAATCACTTCTACTCAAGATCGCAATACGCGTTATATTTCCGTCTCCAATTACCCCCTCTTCAGAGATTGGCAATCGGAGTTTTTCCATCGTGGCCGTATTGATCAAATAAGCTTTCGATTTATCAATATAATCTATAATATATGTCTGACCATTTAATACCTCATTTAGCGGACTACTTATTTGAATAACATCTCCAAGTTGGAGCTCTAACACCATATCATTTTGATCAGGAGTAGTTTCTGAATCTTTTTCTTTTTCTTTTTCCGGATTTGATGACATTTGTTTCTATATTTATAATAGAAATTTTTATGCTTAAGTTGAAATCATTGAAAAAATATAGTTTAAAGACATTCGCATAAATATATATACTGGAAATGACTACATCTGTTACATACACATTGACTAACATACAAGGTTTCGACGATCTTGTTAAAAATGACTCTAATACGGAAGGTGTACTAAAATTAAACAAGGTAGAATCTAGGACTGCGAATAAATCCGTTTATAAAGTTGTCAGATATGACAAGCCATTTTTAAGTTACGATCTAATTCCTACATATGGGCTTTGTCGTTCAGTAATTATTAATTGTAATAATAAGGTTGTTGGGTTCGCTCCTCCTAAATCTATTCAATGCGACGATTTTATTAAGCGTCATTCTGAAAGTCTAACCAATATTGTTGCGGAAGAGTTTGTTGAGGGAACAATGATTAACGTGTTCTGGGATGATTCAATCGGTGTGACGGGTGGTTGGGAGATCGCAACACGTAACACGGTTGGAGCCACGTCTAGTTTTTATAAGGGTTCTAAAACAAAGTCGTTTCGGGATATGTTTTTAGAGGCCGCAAAGGAAAACCGTCTTGTTCTTGATAATTTGGAGAAGCACCTCTGTTATAGCTTTGTGCTTCAACACCCCGATAATAGAATCGTTGTCCCGTTTAAAAGGGCGCAATTGTATCTAGTGGCGGTTTATTCTATCCATAACGAGTCTGATAATATTCGCGTAAACGTATACAACTCGCACGACTATAAGGATACATTTTACGCACTAGACACCACTGTTAAATTCCCTCAAGTTTATTCGTTTGATAAATATGCGGATCTAGTTGAAAAATACGGTTCAATGAATACGTCATATGATATTGTTGGCGTTATGCTACATAATAAGGCTACAGGAGAACGAGCTAAAATTCGAAACCCTGTTTATGAGCAAGTAAGAAGTTTGAGAGGCAACCAGCCAAAGCTACAATATCAGTACTTATCATTGCGAAAGGAGGGTCGGGTCGGAGAGTTCTTGAAGTTTTATCCCGAGAACAAGTCCGAATTTTCCAAGTTTAGAGATCAAGTACATCTATTTACAAACACAATATTTGGTAATTATATTTCGTGTTACATTAAGAAGGAGAGGCCTTTGAAGGAATTCTCTGACCAATATAGAACACATATGTATAATATTCACAACAAGTATTTAACTGAGCTTCGTGATCAAAAACAGGTTGTTACGAATGGTGTAGTAATTGACTATGTGAACAACCTACATCCATCTCTCTTGATGTATTGCTTGAACTTTCAAATGAGAAAAAGAAATAAGGATATTGTTTCAGCGGAAGATGTGAGTACCGAAGAAGGTTCCGCCATGTAATTTCTTATATTATCTATAAATTTATCCCATTTTAAATGTCTAATGATATCTATAAATTTATCCCTTGTTTGATTACAACAAGGAATAAATATCTTTGCTACTTTTTTATTTTTCTACCATCACTTCCTTTGAAACACGCTTTATTATCTTCTCTTCCTTCTCAAAGTCATTATCACCCCTTCCGCCCATTGCTTCCATAATAATCTTATTATATTGGTCGGAAAATCGAGAAGCACTTTTGGCACAATCTGGATGTGCTTCTTTGAATTTGGGAACCATTCTCGCATTTTTATCCGCAACTTTTCTTACCATTTTATGCATCTTCTTTTGTTCATCATCTTTTTCCCATTTGTCTTCATCTTTAATGTACATTGTTTCTCTCTTCTTGTCGGTACAATGGACCGGCCTTTGAGTAACATCAAGGTCCTTCAGGTTCTTTACAATAATATTGGAAATGCCTTCTACATATCCAAGTTCTCCTACTCTCTCTAGGTCTGATAATTGTAGCTTAATTGACTCAACAAATTCTGTAATATTCATCGCATCTTTACACGTTTCGTTTAAGAAAAAATTAAGATTGAATGCCTTATTATGTGAATTTGTGTGGTTTGTGTTATTGGTGTTGTTTATGACATTATGAGTTCCGTTTTTAAGTATGCCTAGTAATTCTTTGTTTTCATCTCTTAGTTCTTTACATTGGTGTATAAGAATTGATATTAAATTTTCGTCTGTTAATTTTATCTGTTCAGGTTGTATATTTTGAAGTTCACACTGATTGTTATCCGTTTTTTTAACACAGTTGCCTTTGGTTTTATGTTTCCATAATCCTGTCCGTTCTCGGTATTCTTTTCCACAATCACATATAAAATTATTTTTGGTGGTGTTGTTGACACTATTTTCAACATTGTTGAAAACACGTGTTTTATGTCTCTTGCTGAGAAAGTGCTGTTTAAGATGCTGTTTTAGAGAGCATTTATAATCACAAGTTTCGCAATAATATTCTGTCTTATCGATTTCACTATTTTCACTAAACTTTGTTGCCATTCACTATATTATATGGCAACAAAAAAAAGTTTCTAAATTATTATAAACATAAATATAAAAATTTTATCGTCACAAATTGAAAATTATTTTTTTTGTGACCAGACCATAAAATTCAATTATGCAGTTAAAACATGTTATTTCGAGTAAAGTATTTTTGGTTTTCAAAAATGGACAAAAAAAATGTCCAAAATTGACTTTACCAAAATACTTTCCCCAAAACAACATATTTCTTTCTACATGTGTAGGGATTTTTTAAAGCATAAATTTCCCATTTATCCTACACGGTTGTAGTATTTTGCTCCTTTTTAGTCCTTGACGAATCGCAAGAAATCCTTCTTCATTTTTGTATAAATTTGAATGGCATCATCGATGCACTCTCTTAAATGACCCTTAACACTCGACTTTTCAACAGGTTCAGTATATGCTACACGAATAATGCTTTCCGTGTCGTGAGGGTGCATCTTTTTAAACCCGCAAAATGTAAGCGTATTGGTTTCATAGAACTTTGTATATAATAAATATTCCAATACTTTACCGATTGTATAATCCTCATTTTCTAGAATAATATCAAAACTGTTCGCCATAGTATTTTCCGATTTCTTGATGATCAGTTCATCACTTTCAATAATTTTTACAAGACCATTCAACTTATCAATTAGAATCCTACACGCCATATCAACAAGTTCATTATTTGTATAAATCCCCACAGTTTGAATCTCAAAATCAAAGCTATTTGGCTTGAAAATACGCTTGGCATCTAGTAATTTCCAGTTGTCAGATTCAAACTTGATTTCCTTTGCTGACTTTCCTTCGTCCTTCCAAGTTTGATGTTTTCTCGCTAGCTCGGCGTCCTGAGCGGCAGTGTCAGCCGTGAACCCATACGCGCACATAGATACTACATTAAACATTCCGTCTTCACTGGCAGCACCAATATCAAATTCACACGTAAGATGAATCTTTTCACCGTGTAATTCCTCTGAAATTTTAGGGCGCAATCTAACAAAATCAATATAATACCCGGTCATATCATTCGGTGGGAAGATTTCTCTGACCTTGTCCTGTGGCAATAATTTCCCTGTAACTAAATCCTTGATTGTAAAATTTTCAGATGTGACAAACATAATTGTATCTGTGTTGTTTTCCACATTTACTTCCATGATATAATTTTTTAGCGGGAACGTCTCGGTATCCTTGATACAGATGGGAATACAACTCAGGCGCTGTTTAATAATCTCATTATTAAGGCGACTAGTATTCGTAATAATATTACACTTATTTTTGTCGTGTGGCGATGTTCTAAAAACGACCAACGGCACATCAGATAAGATCGTTCGCCTGACGGCGTTTGCCAAACTCACATTTACACCGCTGAGGGTGAAACCAAACGCATCACCAACGTCACGAAGCTCTATTTGAGGGTCCATTATATCTAATATTACTTTATATTTAAATTGAAAAATAAAATCAATTTTTTTTAAAATGAGTTAAATATTAGTTGGAATAAACTAAGTATAGGTTAAGATGAGTTGCATTTTATATCATAGTAAATATTGCGAGGTATCTAAGAAATATATTCAGATCTTATCAAAGTCACAATCACAAACCGATATTCATTTTATTTGTATTGATAAGAGAATAAAGGATGAAAATAATAAGACGTATATTATTCTAGAAAATGGACAAAAAATCATATTACCTGAAAATGTGAATCGTGTCCCGGCGCTGTTGTTATTGACAAAGGGTTATCAGGTATTATATGGCGAGCAAATTCTAGAATATTTGAAGCCACGCCAGGAGGTAGAGGTGAGAAAGGCGACCCAAAACAACATGGAGCCAACGGCATTCTCATTTGGAGGCGGGTTTAGTAATATCGTGTCTGACCAATACAGTTTTCTAGACCAGGCACCGGAGGAATTGGAGGCAAAGGGCAACGGAGGTATGCGCCAAATGCATAATTACGTGGATTTGAACACGGCATTCAGTGGGCAAATATCTGAGTATTCTGGTTCTGAGGAAACGAATACAACGATTAGAGGCGCAGCAAAAATAGGAGAGGACGCATCGAATCAGGTGATGGAAGACCGTATTAGAAAAATGAAGGAGGAACGAGATTCGGATCTTAAAAAACTTACCGGAAATAAACCGCCATTGAGTTACTAATTAATGGGGGTCTAATTAATGGGGGTCTAATTAATGGATTGTCTAATTTACGGGTTATTAATATATAATGAAATTAATTTAAAAGTATAAATATAAATTAATTTAAATGAATAACATTCTTACTGCCTTTAACGACCATTTCTTGGAGTTTGTGAATGATGTACAAGCGGTATTTCCGGAAGACGCTGACATTTTATCTGCCAAGAACTCGTTAATTACAATTCGTAAGGCAAACCCCAAAATGATTGTCAAGATTTGGAATACATTTATTGTGGGGAAATACAAGGCAGAAATCGAGGCCGGAGATTTGGATTTCTTTATGAATAAAGATTATTCTTCGGACTTGGCTGTTTCTCAAAATCCCGATAAAATTGTGGAGTCGATTAATCGTCTACGCGACCCAATTCGCAATATGAGTCCTGATAACCAGGCCAAGGTTTTAAAGTACATTCAAAATTTGACAAAGCTTGCCGAGTTATGCGATACTCGCTGATAACCAGACCGATAATCTATTATATATTTTCATTAAATTTGATTTAAATATATAATTTATATTTAATTATTATGACTGAGGCGAGTAAAACTGCTATTCCGGATGAATTCACGCGTGTAATTGGCGATTTTGTTAACGATTTAATGACGACCTTTCCAGAATACAACACATTTATTTCGAAGTGGTGGAAACCCATGGATAAATTTGAGTACATTGATGATCTCGAAGAGAGAACACGAGCATTTGAGAAGCATAAGCAGGCGTCAACGAAGATATTGTTTTCTTTTTGTAAAAAGAAGGTGCCGCCCAGGTTCTTTGATATTTTGTATCAAAACGAAGATATGTTCAAAATTGACTCGGATGTTGATACCGAGTTTCTACCTAGTATTCATTTTAGAAATTTGTGGCAGTGCGACATTTCACAGAAAACCAAGGAGACGATTTGGAAATACTTACAGTTAATTACGTTTTCGATTGTCGGAACACTTGATAACAAGGATGCGTTCGGCGATACGGCCAAAATGTTCGAGGCGATAAACCAGGACGAATTTAAGTCCAAGTTAGAGGAGACCTTGTCCCACATGCAGGGATTATTTGATATGAGTGGAAATAAGTCAGACAGCGCTGCGCCGGGTATTAATATGCCTGATGCCGAACAACTTCACGAACATATTACGGGTATGTTGGATGGAAAGCTCGGTCAGTTGGCGCGCGAGATTGCCGAAGAAACCGCGAATAATTTAAATATTGATTTTGACGAGGCGTCGGATATGAAGGATGTTTTCCAGAAGCTGATGAAAAACCCGACAAAATTGATGGGTTTGGTAAAGACGGTTGGCGATAAATTGGATTCCAAAATTAAAACGGGTGATTTGAAGGAGTCTGAGCTTATTGCCGAGGCAACTGAAATGATGAATAAGATGAAGAATATGCCAGGCATGGATAATAT